>Ga0209272_10000948_pt1 | contig 19911 bp, 14 predicted proteins | sample tdDd002_FD_187125 | JGI IMG/M metagenome (GOLD analysis project Ga0209272, IMG submission 187125) | Marine sediment microbial communities from the Atlantic coast under amendment with organic carbon and nitrate - tdDd00.2 (SPAdes)... | ecosystem: Environmental > Aquatic > Marine > Coastal >... | reverse complement strand
CTTATCATCATGTACTATAGAAGAGTAACCGTGTTTACCTGTTAGCATAGGAGCCATCTCAACCCAAGAATCAGTCCCTATATCATAAACTTGATTTTTAGTTGATACACTACTCCAATTTTCTAGACCACCCATGATGTAAATTTTGCCGTTGACAGTAACTCCCATCACATGCTGAACTGCAGTTGGAATTGACGCTAAAAGTGACCATTCATCTTTAATTGGATCATAAACTTCATGGACATCTGAAAAAGGATCTCCAGCAATTACATGAATCTTACCATTGGCTGAAACATAAGCTCCATTCGCATGTTTAGTCTGCATAGATGCTTTTTTTATCCATTGATTTTTAGCAGGGTCATATTGATAGTTGCTAAGAGAGGGTTTTTGATTTGAACGACCTCCTATACTATATATAACATCATTGCATAACACAAAACCACCTTGCGTGCTCCCAATTGGCAAATCAGAATGGGCTTGCCATCCAACAGCAGTATTACTTTGTGAAGAAATTCCAATTAATAAGATTAAAAATTTTATTATTAACTTTATGATCATATTTCCCTCTTTTCTTATATTACATTTGACAGAGCAAACTGAAGATCCACTCATCAAAACCTCATATTAATGCAAAACTTCTCAAAACAATATACTTCTCAGACCAGAGTTGATTTGGTGACTTATAAGTATTTATATATTATAGCTTTTGAAACTTGGCTTAAAGTGTATTATTACGTTAAGTCTTTGACGCCATCTAAAATTACTAAGATACATTAGTGTCTTACCCCTAAGAATCGGCTTCTATCAAATATCTTATACTGACTATTATATTACTGGTTGAAACCAGTTGGACAAGCGACTTTCATAAAACATCATCTGATGTTTCTCAGAAAACACTTGGCTTATACAATAAAAAAACGATTTAACATCAGTTAAACCGTTTCCTCTTTAATAATCATTAGTTCAAATCAAAATTCTCTACTCGGCTAAAGATCATAATTGCCATTGACTTGAATGTTAAACATATTATAATAAAAACCTTTTTGAGTCATCAAAGTCTCATGACTACCTGATTCGATGAGTTGACCGTCATTCATCACCAGAATCAAATCTGCAGTAACAATGGTATTTAAACGATGTGCAATAATGAAACTCGTTCTATTTTCCATTAACTCTAATAAGGATTGAGAGATGACCTTCTCTGTTTTAATATCAACACTACTCGTGGCTTCATCTAATATCAACACTTTAGGGTTCATGAGTATCGCTCGAGCAATTGTAATCAACTGACGTTCACCTTGACTTAAGTTCATACCTCCATAAGTCATTGTAGTTTGGTACTTATGTGGTAATTTAGAGATAAACTCATGTGCTCCAGCTACTTTTGCTGCTTCTATAATACTTGTTTCTGATGCATCTAAATCCCCATACAAGATATTATCGTAGATTGTGCCACTAAACAGATATGTATCTTGGAGTACAAAACCTATGTTTTGTCGTAACCAATGACGGTCTATGCTGTCTATCGGATGTTTATCAATGTATATGTCTCCACGTTGTGGTGTATAAAACCTAGTAATAAGATTTACTATCGTGGTTTTACCTGCCCCAGTTGGGCCAACAATTGCGACTTTCATACCAGGTGTAATAGTCATCGACAAGTCTTTAATCACTTCTCGGTCTTCTAGATATGAAAATCCAACTGAATCAAATACTATTTCACCTTGTAGAATGTGATCTTTCAGACTGTGACCATGAGTAGGTTCTTCTATTTCATCTAGTACTTCAAACACTCTCTGAGAACCGGCAATCGCTGACATCAATGTATTGTATATACTGGCCAGTTCATTTAAAGGCCTAACGAACTGCCTAGAGTAGGCCACAAAACTTGCAACCACACCAATGCTTGTTTGACCTTTTATGACCAAATAACCACCCAATAAACCTATAACTGCAAATGTCATGTTGTTGATCACATTCAGTACAGGCATCAATAAACCTGTCCAAAGTTGAGCTTTTCTGCCTTGAATATATAAATTCTCATTTACAGAATCAAATTCATCCATAAACTGTTTCTGTTGATTAAAGGTCTGGATAACACCTAAACCATACACCGTTTCCTCTACTTTTCCATTGATCATGCCAGTGTATTTCTGCTGATCCTTATAATATTGAATGGTTCTTTTGGCAATTAGATTAGACAAACCATATATAAACGGCACACTGATCAGGACACCTAGTGTTAAATAAATGTTCATCCAAAGCATAATGGATAAGGAGCCAACAACTGTTATTACACTTCTAATTAATGCTGTTGTCGATTGAGATAAAACAACATTTACTTTATCAATATCATTTGTAAATCGACTCACAATATCACCATGCGAATGCGTATCAAAATAGCCTATAGGTAACTTTGATAATTTATGGAACAATGTATTTCTGAGCTTATGTATAATCCTCTGTGCCCCTGATACAACCATTCTTTCTGATAACCATGTGAATGAGGAGATCATGATGTATATAATAAGTAAACTTAGAATACTGTAAAGGAGTGAATCACCAAAATTTTGGTTGTTCATTTCATCTACAATCCACCCAATCAATCTAGGTGCAGTCAAATTCAATAAAGCTGTTACCAAAACAATAATAAGAACAATAATAAACTGCTTTAATTCAGATTTCGAGAACTTAATCAAACGCATTAAAGTTTCTTTTATATTTTTAGGTTTTGAACGGTTAGCAAAACGTGCTGACATTCTGCCAAAGGTCTGCTGGTTACTTTGTTTCCCCATTTCTTTTTGATACGTATCTTTCTTCATATGTTCACCCCCATCTGAGCAGCATATATCTCTTGATAAGGTTTACATGACGTTAATAAATTCTCGTGGGTATCTATACCCGCTACTTTACCATTATCCAGTACCAAAATACGGTCCATCCTTTGAACGGTTGATATTTTCTGTCCAACAACAACCATCATTTGCGGATTCATCATAAGGATATTATCTAAAATCTGTTTTTCTGTCACAGCATCTAATGCACTTGTACTGTCATCTAAGATTAGAATTTCTGGTTTTTTCATCAAAGCTCTTGCAAGTGAAAGTCTTTGTTTTTGACCACCCGATATATTCACGCCACCTTTACCGATCCAACTCTCTTCTCGATCAGTCATGTCATAAACAAATTCAGCAGAAGCTTGTTCTATAATGTGATTTAATGTTTCATCAGTGCTTTCTCCAAACATAATGTTTTCTTTCACTGTATTAGAAAATAATATTTTATCCTGTGGTACATAACCAATTGACTCCCTTAAACTCGCCATATTTTTGGACGTCAGAGTTTTATCACCTACTAGAACCTGACCATCCGTTGGTGTTAACAAACCTACAAGCACATGAACCAATGTGGTTTTGCCTGATCCTGTAGTACCAATAACACCTAAACTCTCTCCAGACTTAAGATGCAAATTAATATTATCTAAGGTAAGTTCGCCTTCACCATAACGGTAACAAAGGTTTTTTATATGAATCCCCTCTGATAAATCCTCATGCACAATAGCTACATCAACTTCTGAATCTGGAACTTCTAAATTAAAAACTTCTTCAATACGTTCACTAGATGTTTTAGCTCTAGCATACATGGTAAAGACACGTGTCATCACGCTGGTCGCAAACATCAGCTGTGTCATATAATTAATAAAAGCAACAATCTGCCCTACACTAATGTCTTGATTCTGAACCCAATCCCGGCTTAAATACAATAAAACGACAATCGTCAGATTGGCAGCCAACATGATTGTAGGATTAAATAATGTCATAAACTGCATGGCATGAGTTGATACCTCTTGTAATTCATCACTGACCTGATCAAAGTTTTTATTCTCATATGCAGAACGATTAAATGCTTTTACAACACGAATACCATTTAAATATTCAATGGTCTTCTTATTAAGCCGATCTAATTTGACTTGTATTTTAGCTAACTTTGGATAACCATACTTCAGATTTATCACCACAACAGCAACCATAACAGGTAAAATACTGATGTATAACCATAAAAATCGTATATCTAAATTTAAAACCATAATAAAACTACCAATGGCTAAAAATGGCGCTTTCAAAAAAATGCGCATGGTACCATTTACAAACATTTGTACTTGTCCAATATCAAAAGTCAACCGATTGATCATTGAACCTCTTTCAATGGTTTCCACTTGAGTCATATTGAGCTTTAACAATTTATCATATAATGCCTCTCGCAAATCTTTTGCAAAGTTAAAAGAAACATGTGTCGAAAGATAGTTTCTTGCTAAAGCACTTAGTAGCCCAAGTATTGCAATACCAAACATCATTAAACTTATGTTACCTACAGCCTTTAAATCTCCTTGTTGTATTCCTGTATCTATAATTTTAGAAATCAAAAGTGGTTGAAACAAATCCGCAGCAGCTTCAAACATTAAAAACATAACCGCTAAACTAAAATAACCACGATATTTCTTTAAATACTTTTTATAAAGTCCCATCTTCACCTCATTTTCTTTCGGTATGCGAAACATACCCATTTACTATTATAGGTTAAGTTCATGATTTCTTCAATGCACTAACTTCAAAACAACTTTTATTTAGAACAGTATTCATTAGGAAAATGTAACGCTCTCTAACTAATCGAAATCCAGATAATCATCTTAGAGGAAGTCTGTCTTTTAGAATAAATGAATCTCTTGATTACTGTGGTTATTAAAAAAAGTTACTCTAAAAGTAAATCCAACATTAATGAGTCTTTAAGTCAAATAAAAAAAGGTAATAATATACACTCACATGGATTGTATATCATTACCTTTATTTTTCATAATTGTGTATTGTACAGATAGTTCCTAATAAACACTACTTAAAGCGATCCATAACTTCTTTGATCACCTTTGGTGCTTTTCTACACTTTTCTTCTGAAACAGCACAAACTGCAAATCTTATACCCTTACCTAGCGGTACCATGAAAATATTCTTTTCAACTAATGCATCACTTATTTCATATGGTTTGTCACAAGGTAAACTAACAAAGAATCCATCTCTATATGGTAGTAACTCTAAACCAACTTCTTCAGATGCTTCTACAAAAGCTTCAGCTCTTCTTCTAAGTATACCTTTCCACTCATTCTTTTCTTTTGTGTATTCTGCTAATAAATCTTTATTATTGAATATCTCAGCAACAACTAGCATACCACCTCTATTACCATTAGACCAATTTGCTCTACCAGAATGGAGACTTGATACTCTGAATTCATCTGCAATCTCTTCGTTAGATGACATACCAATAAGTGCACCTAATCTTAGACCATACATTGTGTAACCTTTTGAAGTACTAAATGCAGCCATTACAAAAATATTATTTGGAAGATTTGAGAACTTTGTGAAGAATGCTCTTTTTTCATCTTCTTCTCCAGCAAAATCAATGTATGCTGTATCTACTAATAAAATGATTTTCTTATCAGGATTTTTAGCTTCTTCCTTAACAAATGCTAAAATCTCATCCCACTCCTCGTCCGATACACTGTAACCAGTTGGATTTTGAGCAGGCGTATTGATGATTGCCATTAATCTATCTTGTTTATTTAAAATTGCCTTAAATTTTTCTTTGAAATCTTTAACATTGAAGTTTCCTTCATCTGAAAACAATTGGAAAGTAGAAATTTTTCTTCCTGCTTCTTCAGAGATTGTTTGGTAAGGAGACCAGAACCAATCAGAAGTAAGAATTTCATCACCTTCTTCAGTATAGTTCCACATCGCTACTTTTAAAGCACCTGTTCCACCTGGTGTTGCTACGACTCTAATATGAGCATCTGGCTTATAACCTGCAAAGAAAGTCTCTTCAACAGCCTCTAAATACTTAGGCATTCCAGCAATAGGAGCATAAGCTGAGATTTCTTCATTAGGCATATCCTTTAAAACCCCAAATACAGAATCAAAAGCTATTAATTTACCGTCATCATCCATCAATGCACCTAGTGTAGAGTTCGTAACATTTTCTTTCCCATACTTTGTTATTGCCTCTTGAGCTTTTCCTGCAATCGCAAAAATTGCATCTGCTTTTGCTGGCCACTTTGCGTGTTTCGCTACCATACTTGTTGTCATAATTTCCCCCTATATCTAAAGTGATAATCAACTTTTGATTATCTAATAAATAGTTATCTATAGTCATTTTAAACATTTTTAAGGCATTTGGAAACTCTTTTTTAAAAATTAATACATTTTTCTTTGTTATCTGGTTTTATAACCCCTTTTTTAAGAAAAATACGTAACATTAATACCAGATAAGTCTGAAATAAAACAATACTTATTATAGATTATAAATCGTAGACATTACCGTTTATCAGTCTTTAAGTTGTTTAAAATTACTAATAACACTATTATATACAAAATTGCTTAGGGTGTCTAATTATTTATAAATATAATGTAAAGTCTCCTGTAGTAGACGATAACGAATTATGGTGTTGCAAATGAGTTAATTCTAGATTACATAATACTAGTTTAAGATACATAACACTCTCCACAGATGTATGCTGATGGCTCCTTATTATAATGTTAGTTTATAGATTTTTTTAAATTTTAATTGCTTAATATATACAATCCTCTATACTATATATGTACCTAATAAAAGAGATTAGCGAGGTTATATGAATAGAAAAGATTTATTAGAATTGAAAAAAAGATTCAAAAAAGAACAGTGTACATTCACAAAGGTGTGCGGGTGTTATGTGAACAGTGAGAAACAGCCACTCTTTGAGTTTAAAGAAAACTTCTTAAATTTACCAGATGATGAATTGTTCAAATACTTGGAAATAGCCAAAAAAACTCTATCAGGAAAAATAAAAAACAATCTTTTGGAATTAAATTTCCCTGTGAATGAAACTTTTGAAAATGAAAAACAACAACTTTTTATGATGCTGAAAAAAAGTGCCTTGAAAGAGGATGCACTACTTTCAGTCTTTTACGAGTCAATCATTGATAGTTATGATTATTCAGGAAACTATCTGATACTTGTTTACCATGATGTCTATGATGTAATGACAAAAACTTCCGATAACCGTAAACTAGATGAATCAGAAGAAACCTATGAGTATATTCTATGTGCCATTTGCCCTGTTTCATTGTCTAAGCCAGGACTTGGTTACTTTGATGAAGAAAAAAAAATCAAATCTAGGATTAGAGATTGGATAGTTGAAGTTCCAACAGTCGGATTCACATTCCCTGGTTTTATCGATCGAAGTTCAGATGTCAATACCGTTATGTATTATACAAAGAATACCAAAGACCCTCATACCGAATTAATGGAAAATGCATTGGGATGTTTTCCAAAACAGACAGCAACTATTCAACTGGAAACGTTTGAATCCATTGTAAAAAGTACAGTCAGTACCGATGAGGACATATCCGATAAAGTCTTTACAGATATTCAAGAAAACCTTAATACCATGATTGAAGAACACAAGGAAATCTATGACGATACCGATCAGGAACCGATCACATTATCGAAAGAAAAGGTTAAAAACTTATTAATAGAAAGTGGCGTTTCTGAAGAGGTCACTGTTAAAATTGAAACATCATACGAAGAACAATTCGGTGAAGACCTGCCTCTTGCAGAAAACTTAGTCGATGTAAAGCTACTTAAAAAAAATGCTCAAAAGAAAAAGGAAGAACAACTGATTACACAGATTGAAGAACTTGAATCCAAACTTGAGCAAGCGGAAAAAGATACTGTAATCAATGAAGACAACGAGGATATAAGTGATAGCATTGACATCGAAGAGGATTCAACAGACACTCTAGATGATCAACTATCAAAAGAATATGATGTTGTCCTACATGTAAAACCAGAGAAACTTCATACAATCAAGACAGAGCTGATCAACGGCCAACGCTGTATAGTTGTTCCAATAAACGACGATGAACAAGCTACAATAAACGGCATCGAAGAAATGTTATAAAGTTTTATAAACATCCAGTTTTACTCAAAAACACATGATTCTATATTTAATAATTGTGTATTTATCGAAGTAATGAAAGAACCTAAAAGCCCTAAAGTTCAACTGAACTTTAGGGCTTTTGAGATTAAATATATAATTTGTTGTTTTATGTACTACAGTATCTACAATACAAAACAACAACCAAGCAAAGAATTGGTTATATAATCACATGTCGATATAACATCTACATAATTTCCTATTATCTTACATCTAGAAACTGTTCTTTATTCTACAGAATATTTGTTTCTTGTTTATGTAATTCAACTTCTGGTTGTTCTCAATTTTTTCATGTATTATTGCAGGTAGCTTTGGACTACTACAATTAGATACCCTTTAAATATATCCCATCCACAAATCATCTGATTACTTCACTTCTTAACTTTGCAATAACTTATGGATAATCTCCCCTCAATAATCAGAAATCTAAAATTCTCTAAACAACTCTTCAATATTCCTCATATTGTTGCCTTGAATATAATAATTATCAGCATCCATTTTTGTTTTACCGTTAAGCATACTATTTTTAGGTAAAACAAATTTTTGATTGATAATATATTTTAAGTCCTCAATCGTCACATAACCTAGAAAATCATACTCCCAATTTTCATCCATGATCAAATTTCTAAGATCTGCTTTCTCGAACTCATCTGTAAGGAAGAATTTTTTCTTTCTTAATATATTATCTGTACTTGGTTTTAATCGAACTAAAACAAAATAATCGTATAGTGAAGTACCTGAAGAAATATTAGGAACATATTCACCATTTTTATTCCAGTCTTTTGTTTCTAATAATAATAAATTTCCATAATACTTCGTTGACATGATTGCAATTTTTTTATTATTTATCATGAAGTCATAACTATCATAAGTCTCGAGGTTATTTGCTTCCACATCTGGTTCACTTAACTTAATTGAATGTGATGATGCCATCTCATAAAATGCAACTTCTGATAATTTTCCATGAAAAGCATTCGCAAATATCTCTCCTTGATTCTGAATCATCGACACATCACTCCTATGGCCTTCTGATTTCCCAAATGTCATATTATAAGCAAACTCAAATGAATCAGATACAATATCTTTATTGATACTATAGCATTTGGTAAATGGCTTTTTACTAAATATATTATAATTGTTATTATCTCTCTTTAACTTGAAAAATTTCGACATCATTTTACCTCTTTCTTTATTAACATAACATCCATTAAATTGTTTAACGGTAGTTCGGTCCAACCCGACAATGTATCTACTTCTGAATTATCATCAAAATTTATTAGAGTGTTAGAACCATGTAATATTATTCTCTTAAGTATCTCCTCTTAATTCAATCGTTATTCAAAACCCTGTTATTTGTGGTACGGTTCACCTTATCACAAATTAGAAATATCCTTATGAATATTATAGAGTATAATAGACTCATTTATATAGCTTCAAATTGATTAATGATCAATTCAATCAGAACAATCTGAAACATTGGTTATATTATTTCAAATCAAAGCTGAAGGTTTTATCTAATGTATGCTGATAAACTTCCATAACACCAATCCTTATCATTTCCTCATCACTCAGACCTCCGTATTGTACTTGTTTCAATACTTCTCTTACCTGTCCCCCTTTCCCTAAACTTCCATACTCCTTAACACCTTCAAACAAATAATCGATTGAACTGAGATCATAGTAGATATAATAATTTTTCAGATGCTCTATCAATTTAATTTTGCCCTCATCAGATTTTTCTAGCTCTTCCATAGACATTCCAGAAATTACCTCCAAATCAATTTGGTTAAACCACTGCGTTTCAATGCTCTTAACGTTAAAAACATAATCTAAGCCAATATCTGATAAATCAACATTGTATTCAGTTAACAATGCTTCAACTTCTTCTCTTGTATAATATTTTGTTTGCCTAGCACTATACATGTAATACTCATTAAATTTGCTACTTTGCTCAATTACTTTGTACTTTCCATCGATTTTTATAATTTCGTCTATATCCATATCAAGCCATTCTGATAATAGGTATAAAGGTATTACATCACCCTGTTCACTCTTCGGAATTGATTCATTGACTTCATCAAGTTTATCCATAAAAATCCATTCATCATTGGAATACATAGCTAGATGTATCGGATATATCATTTCGCCTGATTCCAATACTTCTAAATTAAACATTACATCTTCTGAAGTTCTTTGAACATCTTTAATTAGATATAAATTTGTCTCCGACCAATCTGTAGTCTCAAATTGGAAACCTTCTAATTCCTCTTCTGGAAGATTCGCCAATTCGTCTATATACTTTATTTTGACTGAACTAAGCACTACTTCAAGTGAGTTAACAGTTTCATCATTGTAACAAGTCCCTAGCATTCTAAATCTTTGTTTGCCTTCTGGATTTAAATGTTCCGAGACTGTATCTTCTACATACTCACGACCAAGATTATCTATTATCTTTAAATCCATCAAATGAAACATTATAACCGAATCATCAAACTCATATGAAGTATTTATGTACATAGCTGTTGGATATATTTCTATATTTTCAATTGTTAGATTTCCATATTTAGTCTCAATCGTTTCATTGCATTCAATAACTTTTGATGTATATTGTTTTACAAGGTCATATGAGATAATGAGCTCATCAAAAATAATTTCTTCATCATTGATCCTTACCCCAATACTAATATTTCGATCCTTTTCACCAGTTCTTCCAAGTCTGACATCAGACCAAGGTGTGGTTTCGTTTCTTTCATCTCTCCAATACATTTCACTATTATCTATTGATAGACCATATGAAAATCCTTTTATATATTCTCCATCTTTTTCCAAAGCTATTTTGAATTGTCCACTATTAGGATCAAAATAAAAATCTTTTACATACAGTTTATAACCTTCCTTTTCAAAGATAAAATCTTGAATGGGATAATTATTCTCTCTAGCAGATTCAGCACCATCATCTTGAGTAAAGTATCTTAATAAATCACCAACAAGTGGTATTTCTTCTGCAAGAACAAATAATTCCTCTGCAAATGTAAATGTTATTGTTAGAAATAACAGAACCGCTACCAGTAGCATTTTAATATTTCTTTTGGGTTTAATTTTACTCATTATCATTTTCTCACTTGATTTAAATTCAATTTTTCCTAAATAGGTTTCATTTAATTGAGTTTCCAATTCTATAGCGCTTTCGTAGAACGTTCTACATTCTTTGCAATGCACTATATGTTCTTCTATAGACGAATCAAATGGATTGTCTAAAATGGTTTGTTTTATTATCTTGCAATCCATGAATTCACCTCCTCAATATCCATTAACTTCATCAATTTCCTTCTTGCATCATAAAGTTGTGATTTTACTGTCTTTATATCTATATCTTGTCTTTCGCTTATCTCTTTATATGATAATTCTTCGAAGTACTTCATAAAAATTAGCGTACTTAGATGTTCTGGTAACTCTAGAACATAATTATCAATACTATTTTTAAACTCACTTTTCAGATAATCATTTTCAGGTGATGTTTCAATACCTGCATCAACATTATCGACAAGAACTAATTTGGATTGTTTCTTAATATGATCATATGAAGCATTTCTTGCTATTGTCAGTATCCAAGACGAAAAATTTCTCGTAACATCTATATCATCCAAATTCTTATAAACTTTTAAGAAAACCTCTTGAGTTAAATCTTCTGAATAATGTTTATCCTTAACTATCGAATAAATGAATCCATATACTTTACCTTCATATGCATGAACAATTTTCTCGAAATTTCGTATTTTTCCTTTTTTTATTTTATTAATAATCTTTTTCAGTACCAATTCTTCCATATTATCACCTCTTACTAATTATACGATTAAACAAGGAAAATGTTGGTGGTTTTTTAAAAAAAATCAAATTATCTTACCTCTCTGACTACAAAGTTGTCTTAGCATCACAGCCGTCTCCATATGACTCAGAATCAATTTATAGAATTCACTCAAAAACCAGAAAAACCTGCCCTAGGACAGGTTCATGATATTATGTTCTTTTTTTTACAGGTATTAGAAGGTCAAGTTGACTGCACTCCTTAATATTATCAGTATAATTACTAAAAGCATTCAGTTCCTCTTCAAGTGATCCATCCATACCAAGTGGTTCTCTTCGATCATAATCGTATGCCTCACTTGCTTTCATCCACTCAACAAAAAGTTTCCATTCATGGAAATCACCCATCTTGATACTGTGAGCAGCATATAAACCACCTGCGAAAGTTTTCTTTGTTAACGGTTCTGGTACTTCCAAATCCTCAGGTATGGATACCCAGAATTCATATCCGTGACTACCAGAATCATCTTGACTAGGAATGTCAAATCCAAACACCCTGAAATCTGGTTTCAAATTACATAGGTCATTGGATTTCATAAACTCATCTAGTCTTCCTTTTGCTATGCTTTCTGGTTCCTTACAAGGTTCACAATGGCTTGAAGCAACGGTCATCGATGGGATATGGATTATTCTTACATTCGATACTTTTGATTCTACAATTTTCTTTTTAACTTCTTTCATCGTCTTCTTCTCCTTTAACATTTTTGGATTGAGCGAGGTAGAATGAAGTTTTTTAATAATCAATTCATCATTAAATACATCCAATGCCTTGATATCATATTTAAGCAACTGATACTCATTGACGTAATGAAGGAACAACTGAATGACTTCCTTAACATTGCTCAGGGATTCCATTTCCTGTTCCACTTCTGACAACTTATTATTCAGTAGAGCAATGAACTGTTCAGGATCACTAGAACTTAATATAACTTGAATATCCTTAAGGCTAATACTCAGCTTTCTAAAAATCAAGATAATCTGTAATCGACTGATAGCTTCTTCATCATAAACTCTATAAGCATAACCCGCTTTTCTGGTACTTGAGATTAAGTCGATTTCTTCGTAATAGCGAAGAGTTCTTGTCGATACATCATGAATTTTCGATACTTCACTGATTGTTTTTAACTCCATTTTATCACCTCTTGAACCATATTCTAATGGACGACACGACGTCAAAGTCAATAGTTTCACTGTATTTCTCACAGATATTCATGATTCTTTTAGATCATCAAGCCTGTGTATTACTATAACCATGTAGCAGATGTTTTTCCCTTATCAATATTATATTATAATATATATTAATTAGATATTTCTAAAATTAGACAAAAAGTTCTGAGGAAATACTTTCACTCAGAACTTGAAATGCTACTTAATATTTATTGATTCAACATCAACTGAATTATACTCTTTTTCAAAGTATTAAACATAAAATGACAATCTTCAATGGTTAAAAAGATACATGTACCTGACTTATAGCCATTACTTACTGATCTTGCTATTGATTAATATTGTATGCTCAATAAACAAAGTCCACTAGCACTAGATATGTGTCCGGCGCTATCTGGTTCTCTTAATTCAAAGGCGTTTTCAATACTAATTACAGGAATTTGTCCAAGACCAATTTGAACTAAAGTACCAACAATTTTTTTCTCCATATTCAATAAGAATCCATTTGCAGTCATAGTAATGATAATCTCGTAGTCAGTTTCTTTTACATCAATCGAAATCATTTTTTTTATCGACTTTCTAGTTTTCTTATTTGTCGTAAAGGCGATGAAATCATGTTCACCTACTAAACTCTCTGCAGCTTTTTTCATTTTATCGACGTTTAATAACTGAACCATTAAATTTACAAACTGTCTTTCAAACAATGGTCGATTTGGGGCATCCTTTTTCCATAGACGATACTCATAAGTGGCACTTTTCATTTGATATCTACTATGAAAACGAGCATCTACAGGCTCTATGGATAATACAATAATATCATCCGTCAGATATTTTTCGAAATAGTCACGGATTTCATTTTCATTCAATTTATTATGACTAGCAGTAAAAGAAACAACTTGTCCCTTTGCATGAACCCCTGCATCGGTACTTACCGCACCAGTCACTTCTATTTCTTCTCCATAAAGCTTATTCAATATGAGTTCCAATTTCCCTTGAATACTTTTTTCTATATTGCCTTTTGATTTATTAAAACCTTTATATTTTCTACCATCATACGCTATAGTCATTTTATAGTTTTGCATTTAAGTCTCCTTTTTATAATCGCAATGAATCCATTCTATCATAGATTATTACTTTTAGTATAATAACATTTCATTTAAAGCATGAATTGTATAAACACTCTGCAGTACAGAAACTTTAAACTTATTATCTCACTAAGATATCAGTCACTTCTGGTTTGGTCTATGAGTCATTCTTTCGTCACTTCCATTAGGATTGTTTACTATGCTATATATCTCATCAATTGCTATCACAGTATTATCTACCATGTGAACTTGTCTTAAATACTTATCAATCTTCTTAATACATCCAACCTTAACAGTATATTTCCCACCAGCCTTTGTCTCATCAGGTATAAAATATACAATCTCCACATCAAATCCGTTTGGCAACTGCGCCTCAATCTCTCTTAACTGATCATCAATGATGGTTTTTTTCGTCTCGTCTAATTCTTTTCTTTGATCGGTTAATCTTGCTGCCTCTTTAACAGCAGATTCATGTCCAACCACAGCCGCAAATGGTGAGAATTGAGCCGCTCTATCTGATAAAGCCATTTTAGGTCTTCGATCGGACTCATGATGGGGTAAATGAAGTATATCTTCATAGGCCTTTAACTCATCATCCATTTTCTTCTTCATTACTTTTCCTTTCATATGTGTTCCAAACATAAGTTTATGCTTTATGACCACCAATCTGCTTATTTCTATCTTTGGTTGTGGCCCCTTCTTGTAGATTCATACCTTTCAAGATTGCATTTTTACCGAACTTCTTCTTAATATCCAACATAGTATGTTGTAGATTCTTCTCTTTTTCAAGTCTTAATTCTTCTTCTTCGTCCTCTACTTTTTTCGCCTCATAATCAGTAAACAAATCTAGCTGTTCGTAGTTAGATTGGTTCTTAACTGCTTTTTCATCCATAATATGACTGGCGACAATGTTGACCCTTCGAACCAATAGATTCGGATTTACAATCTTATCAAATAGACCCATGACCTCTTCCATAATCAATTTAGTAGATGACGTCATGCTCTTAAGATTCACAGTGCCATGGGCATGTTTAGGAACTTGTCTACCGTAATAATCTGTTTTTACTTCTCCATCATATATTTTACAAATCTCAGGATCTGATAGATTGGAAATATCATATCCTACAGTAAGTACCATCTGGTCCGTCATAAGACCTTTATCTACCAGATCAAGGATCAACAAATCTGTCATCTCTTGGATGATAATCCTTGCCTTATCGATTGGATATGGAGCATGTAGAACTTGACCGGCCCCTGTACTTTTGCTAGCTGGCTTATATGCTTTAACATCTGCCAATGTACAAGGTTCCCACCCCCAGGCATGATCAATTAAAAGCTGTGCATTTATACCGAATAGTTTATATAACAAATCTTCATTATGATATGCCTGTTGTTCTCCAAGAGAGCATCTAGCAATGTCTCCCATGGTATAAAGACCATGTTTTTCAAGCTTTTTAGCATAACCTTTACCCACACGCCAAAAATCAGTGATCGGTTGGTGGGTCCACAATAGTTCTCTATAACTCATCTCATCAATTTCAGCAATCCTAACACCATCACTATCTGCAGGGATATGTTTTGCCACAATGTCCATTGCTATTTTACATAAATATAAATTGGTCCCAATACCCGCTGTCGCTGTTATTCCTACAGTATCCAGAACATCCTTAAGAATCTTCTTCGCGAATTCACGTGGACTCAACTTGGTAGATTTAAGATAATCCGTCACATCCATAAACACTTCATCAATAGAATAGACATGAATATCTTCTGGTGCAACATACTTCAAATAAACGTTATAAATACGTGTACTATATTCCATATAAAGAGCCATTCTCGGTGGAGCGGCAATGTAATCAATGGATAACTCTGGCATTTTTTCTAGGTCATCGGCATGAAATGATGTACCATAAAATTTCCTGTCGGGTGCATTCCATAACCTTTTCGCATTCTCTTCTTTGACCTTTTGAACCACTTCAAACAATCTAGCTCGACCGGGAATCCCAAAGAGTTTTAGAGAAGGCGAAACCGCAAGACAGATTGTCTTTTCAGATCTGCTTGCATCTGCTACCACCAGATTCGCGGTCAATGGGTCTAAACCTCTCTCAATGCATTCAACTGAGGCATAAAAAGATTTAAGATCGATTGCCATATATATGCGATTGTTTTCAGACATTTGCCTCACCTCTTTTTTAATCTATTTCAACTTTCATTGTTATCTTCCATTTTCAATTACATTATATCATACGACATAACCAAGATACATCCAATAATAAAGGGATATGTAACAGCAAATCTGATGTATCATGAACCATAACTTGTACCCCAAATATACCTTTTAATACTAAACAAAAGACACCTATTCTAAGACGTCTTATAAAGGTTTGTATTTAATTCAATCACTTTAGTGATCATATATGTTCCTTCTTCTATAATGAGGAAATACATATTGAAAAAAAGAAACAGACCTAGAAAACTAGGTCTGTTCAGAATTAAAATACTATTTAGAGCTCATTATAACTTTCAAAATTATACCATAAGGATATGTACGGTGCTGTGAGAGTGATTAATTAATAATTAGCTTCCTACTCTATTGATTAGGAATACAATTTCACTTTCGACATTATCGTGTAGCTTTGATAGTACCTATATTTGAAACAAATGCTTATTATACTAATGGAGGTGTTCCTTCAGCGTTTGATACAACAGCATCGATTTGGATTAAAGCATCTCCAAGTAATTCAGATACACCAACTGTTCTTCGAGCAGGAGTACCTTCTGGGAAGAATGTTGTGTATACTTCATCTACAGCAGCAATATCTTCAATATTCTTAAGGAAAATATTCACTTTAACGACGTCTTCCATAACGTGATCAACACTTTCTATAATTGCCTTGATGTTTTCTAAACACTGTCCAGCCTGCTCTTTTACACCACCAGCTACCGTGTTACCAGTTTTAGGATCTAAAGGTAATTGAGCTGAAATATGATTGTAATGAGAAAAAGCTACTGTTTGTGTAGATAAAGCATCTTTCGGTGCATTTTCTGTGTTGTTTGCTTCTATAATAATACCATGTCTGTCTTCAATAATTTGTGGAGGCGTACCGTCTCCGTGTGATACAACTGCTTCAATTTGAACCAATGCTTCCATTGGTAAAGCTGCAGCTGCAATTGTTGTACGTGCTGGGAAATAAGCTACTGCTCTTGCGATAGCTGAATCCGGGAAGAATGTTGTATAAACTTCGTTTACTGCTTCATTATCAGAAAGGTTTTTAAGGAAAACATTGATTTTCACAATATCGTCAAATGGAACATCAATACTTTCTAAAATTGCCTTTATATTCTTTAAACATTGTGCCGTTTGTTCTTTTACGCCACCAACTACTAATCTACCCGATTTTGGATCGATAGGTAATTGAGCTGTAAGATTATTGTAATGAGAAAAAGCTACAGCTTGAGTAGATAGAGTACTAGTTGGTGCATTTGTTGTATTATTTGTAAGTTTGATTAAGTCGCCTGATTGTGGTGCATTTGGAATTGAACCTTCACCATGTGAAACAAGCGCTTCAATTTGAACTAATGCATCCATAGGTAAAGCATCAACTGCCACTTTTGTTTGTGTAGGAACGTATGTTGGGAAGAATGTTTTATAAACCTCGTCTACTGCGTCAAGATCTTTGATATTCTTAACAAATACAGTAATTCTAACAATATCGCTCATAACATGATCAATACTTTCTACAACTGCCTTTATATTTTTAAAACACTGCTCAGCTTGGTCTTTAACACCACCAGCTACCAATTTACCTGATTTAGGATCGATAGGTAATTGAGCTGAAAGGTTATTGTAATGTGAGTAAGCTACTGTTTGTGAGTATGGACCGATACCTTTTGGAGCGTTTTCTGTGTTTTTTGCTGATACTGCGTTATAGTTGCTCATGATAATATTCCCCTTATTAAATATATTTTTTGATATTAGCAATGTTAATTGCTCATATTTAATTTTATTTGAGTTTAGTCATATACATCGTTCAACTTCACACGAAATCTAACCCAAATAAAACAAGTTATGTCGTTGAGTAAGCTTGCTACCCAAAGTTTGCATCAACTAATTCATATTTCTAGTTATCATATTTCCGAAGAATTGAAACGACTTCTCCTAACTATTACTAGAGATAAGGTGTTTTCCTCAAGGAAATTGTTTGAATTTTCTGATGCCTATATCAAACATAAACCTTAGACCAACTCCAAGGTCAAGCTTTTTTTTATTTTTTGCTAAACCATATGATTTTTGTTACAATTATAACCATGAGAGTGAGATGATTATGAAAGATAAATTCCTTATTGGTGAACTTGCAAAAATGTTCAACATTAGTACCGATACACTTAGACATTACGATAAAAAGAACTTACTTAAACCAGAACTGGCTTCTCATAATAACTATAGATACTATGATATCACTAGTATGTTTAAGTTAGGTCGTATTCTATTCTTGAAAAATCTAGATATTTCTCTGAGTGAAATAGAAGACTACATGAAAAATAAAAATGCTGACAGATTGTTCAATATGCTTAAAAAAAAGAACGATGAAGTAGATTTAAAAATTCAGCAACTTACAAACTTAAAATATAAGATTAATTCAAAACTTGATCTTTTTGAATATGCTAAAACCAAACTAGGCCAAATAACTGTAACAACTCTTGAATCTCGAAGAGGAATACTCTTAGAAACATATGGTCTTGACAACTCAGCTGAATTAAAGGAAATCTTTAAGAGAAGTGATAACTTTCTAAAAATGAGTTCATGGCTTGTTGAAGGTGAAGTGTATACATCTATACCTATTTCCGATATGCGAATCGGCATCTTTAATCAATTCAGATACTTCATTGAAGTTGAATCCACCGATAAAGAAATAGATGAAGAATTGGTATTGCTGCCTAAGAGTACCTATGCATGTTTGACAGTTATAGGACCTTATGAAGATTTGGCAAAACATTATAGAAGACTCATGGATTGGATTGAAGACAACAACTACGAGATAACGGGTGATTCCATTGAAAACAATATTGTGGATAATGACTACTCTGATTCATCAGATGAGTTCATAACAGAAATTCAAATTCCAATAAAACTGAAATAGTATGTTTTTCATTAATTTACATGAAATATTTAATACCTTAACGTCCTCTTCTTGTGTTATTCGAAGATGTTAACTTTGATTTTATTAGAACTGTATTTTAAAAGATAGGCATAAAAATCTTATGGAGCACATTTTGTGCATCATAAGATTTTTTTAAGTGCATTGATATTTTAAAAACACTACTTTTTCATATCTCAACTTAATAGTAGGCTGTTTTTAACAAGTATCTCCAGAGTATATTCTTTTGAGCGGTGATCAACACTCTTCATGTTTACATAAAAACTGCCACTATTAAAGTGGCAGTTTTATATTGATTGATATAATTACTGGTATTTTAAGCCTCTTCTTCAGTCATATAAACTTCTGCAATATTCATCGCATGATCGCCAACACGCTCAATGTTACTAATGACATCAAGGTAAACAACACCTGCTCTTGGTTGGCAAGCTCCATCACTAAGTCGTCTAATATGCTTTTTACGTAGTGATCTTTCAAGTACATCTATACGTTCTTCTATACCAATTACTTTATTTGCCTCATCCCCATCTTCAATATCAATACTATTCAGAGCTGTTTTTATAGCTTTTTTAGCTACTTCAGACATATTAACTAACTCGTCGTTAGCTTCACTTGA
>Ga0209272_10000947_pt1 | contig 19944 bp, 19 predicted proteins | sample tdDd002_FD_187125 | JGI IMG/M metagenome (GOLD analysis project Ga0209272, IMG submission 187125) | Marine sediment microbial communities from the Atlantic coast under amendment with organic carbon and nitrate - tdDd00.2 (SPAdes)... | ecosystem: Environmental > Aquatic > Marine > Coastal >... | reverse complement strand
TAGAAATCTCTAAACTGGAATCTAACCTAACACAAGTTGATAATAAGGAATTTTGTGTCCTTAGTTTATTACATGAACTATATCCAATTTTTAAGTTTGAGTTGGAGATGAATAGTAATAAAACACTAAGTTTCGAATTGAATATTCCTAATGATAAATCGTATGTCGTAAAATCAGATCGGTTTAGAGTCAAACAAATAATAACTCATTTCCTTAGTAATGCAATAAAATTTACCGAAGAAGGCTCTATTGAACTGGGGTATGAAGTGAAGACAGATTTTGTATCAATCTATGTGAAAGATACAGGTATTGGTATAGAGGAAAGTAAAATATTGAGTGTTATGAAACCCTTTATTCAGTCAGACATGGCATCTACTAAATCTTACGGAGGAGTAGGAATAGGCCTGACCTTGTGTAAAGAATTGTCTCTTTTATTAAACGGGGCAGTGAGGGTTGAATCGGAATTAGGTGTTGGCACTCGTATATCACTCGATTTACCTATTTCTATTAGTAAAGATCAAGTCGTGTCACAAAATATCCTTGCTTGTTAAATTCTGTGACAGCGACTCAAACTCTGTTATTTCTTTGAATCCTTATGAGCTAATCTTTTCTTCGTCTTTTTCTTCATTACAGAATGTCCAAAACGGCCAATAAGTTTACCCAATTCGTAGTAGTGTCCATGAGAATAAGCAATTGGCTGCGCTTTATCTAACCTGAATTGTCCACTTTCTGGATCGATATATTTTTCGTCAGCTTGAACATTAACAACTTCAGCTATAAACATGTCATGCGATCCAAGTTCAACAATTTGTTTTAGTTTGCATTCAATTGACAAGGGAGATTCTTCAATAATTGGTGCTTTTAATTCTTTCGATTTTCCAGGAGTTAAGTTCATCTCTTCAAACTTGTTGAAATCTTTGCCAGATTTTACGCCACACCAATCTGTTGCATAAGCTAAATCTTTAGTCGTTAAATTGATGACAAACTCACCATGTTTTTTGATAATATCATATGAATGGCGGTTGGGACGAACCGAGATATAACACATGGCAGGATCGGTGCAAATCGTTCCGGTCCAGGCGATAGTTATAATATTATAATCTTCCTTACTAGCACCACAGCTAACCATTACAGCAGGCAATGGATAGACCATTGTTCCAGGTTTCCAATTTTGTTTTCCCATGATAAATAAATTGTTTTGTCTATTTGATTATAATTATTTTCCCCAAAATGTCCTATAAATATTCTTTTCACCCCAATAAAAATGGATGTAAGAAGCAAGCACATTATTCTTGCGTATCACTTGTGTATCTAGACGTTTATCCCGGGCGGAATAAACTTCTATTTCATTGGTTTCTTCTATTGAATTAACCAAGTTAGAATAATGAAATTCATGACCGAATAGTGTTTCATTTTGTAATTTGATCTTTCGATACCCCAGTTTTAGTTTCATATTCTCCATACTTGCATTTTGGTTCAGAAAACCAACCATTGGAAACAAATTACCATCCTTATCTATAATATTATTTGAGAGATACATCATACCTCCACACTCAGCCAAAATTTTCCCTCCAGATGCAGCAAATTCTTGTATAGACTTTCTCATACTCTTATTTTGAGACAGTTCTTTAAGGTATAATTCGGGATATCCTCCGGCTAGATAAACGAAATCAACCTCTGGCAAGCTATTGTCATTTATGGGCGAAAAGTAGCTTATTTCACCTATTTGAGATAGTGCTTGTAAATTTTCATGATAGGTAAAATTAAAGGCTTCATCTTTAGCGATACCTATTCTTAGTTTAGACTTACTTATAGCAGGGCAAGCTTTATAATTAGGTTTCTTAGATTTACAGATATCCAGAATTTTATCAATGTCAACTGTCTTTTCTAAGTGAGAGGCCATTGCATTAATGGTTTCCTCATAATTATCCTTAGCTGATATTTGTAATCCTAAATGTCGCTCTGGCAAATTGATGTTTTCATTTCGTGGTACATAACCTAATGCTTGAACTCCTACATCTTCACAAGCATCTTTCATAAATTGATAGTGAGATTCACTGTTTACAAAATTAAAAATCGCTCCAGCAATCTTAATTCCAGGATAGAAGTGCTTGTAGCCATAAAGCAAAGGGGCTACAGAGTAGGCAGTTGCCTTAGCATTAATGACAAGGATAATCGGAATGTCTAATAATTCAGCAATTTTAGCAGAACTACCTTCCATTCTATTGGCTCCATCAAAAAGCCCCATTACACCTTCAACCACAGTTGCATCAGCTTTTGAACTGTATTTAGAATAGATTTCTGAAACATGTTTTGGACTGCTCATAAAAGTGTCCAGGTTGATTGAAACATTTCCTGAGGCCCACTCATGATGTTTGGTATCTATATAATCAGGTCCGCACTTAAAGGGCTGAACAAACAAGCCTTTGTTGCGTAAACTACGAAGTAGGCCTTGAGTAATGGTCGTTTTCCCAGAACCACTTGAGGGAGCTGCAATTAAAAATTGGGGTAGCATATGCTGAACTTATGAGTAAAAAAAAATCTTTGAGAAATGCAAGATTAAGCCTGGTAAGGTCAATCTACTGCATGTTGGGAAGATCAATCATAAAATGACTGCCTTTGCCCAATTCACTTTCTACAAAAATACGACCTTGATTTTTTTCTACAAGTTCTTTTACCAGAATTAATCCTAAACCTGAGCCTTTTTCTTTATTGGTGCCCCTGGTACTGAAACTGTCTTCAATTTTAAATAACTTTTTTAACGTTTTCTTATTCATACCAATCCCGGAGTCACTAATTTTTAATCTTAGTTTATTATTGTTTTGTTGAGCACTTATAGTAATCGTGCCACTTTCAGGAGTGAATTTAATGGCATTATTTACTAGATTACAAAGACAAATATTTAAAGTGGGCTCATCAACAATGATGGTTTGGTTCGGATTACTTTCGACATGAATCTGGATATCTTTTGTTCTTGCATTAACTTTATAGGTCCCCACAACGGAATCTATAAGGTTAATAATAAAGAATTCAGTTGGTTTAATTTCAATTAAGCCTTTTTGAGAACGCGACCATTCTAGTAGGTTATCAAGAAGAGTAAATGTGGAATGGGCTGTTTCAGATAAATCAGTTATCATTTGTTTCTTTTCAGTATTATTCATTTCATCAAATTGAAGTTTGAGGATATTTGAAAAGCTTAAAAGAATATGAAAGGGATTTAACAGGTCATGAGCGATAATCGAGAAGAATTTATCCTTGGTGGCATTGACCTCCTTGAGTTGTAAAACAGTATGTCTTAATTCACTGATTAATAAGTCGAGTTCGTGTTTTTGGAGATTTATTTTTTTGTTTCTTGAAACCAGAGCGATGGATAATAACTTTTGTTTACGGTATTGCCAGATGGCAAAAAAGAGTAATGTTCCAATCAAGATAGAAAATACGATCATATAATTCAGTGTATTTTTCTGACTGGAAATTCTTAATTCCTGAACTTGTGTTTTTGTCTTAAGGAGTTGGTTTTCTTTAATTTTATTCTTGGTGTCAAATTGTGTTTCCAGTTTTGATAATTCACGAGCTTTTTTATCCGTATATATACTTCTCTCAATCTGATGATGAAGTGATTGGTATTTGTAGGCAGAATCGAGATGGTCTGCAGCCTTATATACTTTGGCTAGTGTTTCGTAAACAGATTTTCGGGTTGATTTGTGTTCGGTTTCTTTTATCAATTCGTGAGCTCTAAGAGATAGACCTAAAGCCTTTTGGGAATTGTTGTTTTTTAGATAACACATTGCCATACTAACAAGAGCAATGGCTTCACCATTGATATATTTCTGACTTTTGGAATTTTCATATGATTTCTCATAATGAAAAAGGGCTTCATTAAATTTTGAGTTTTGATCATATATAAGGCCTATTTGTCTATGTGCCATGCCTATATATTTAGTATTGCCAATTTTTTTAGCCCCTTCCAATGCTTTTGAATAGTAATAAAGAGAACTATCTTTTCGATGAGTCAGGTTATAAGCATTTCCAAGCTGTAATTCTGCAACTAAAATATTTTGAAAATCATTTAATCTGGATGATATTTTCAGTGACTTTTGGATGGACTTAATAGCTTGAGAATAATTCTTATTTTTTAGATAGATGTAAGCAATATTGTTTAGTGGTGAATAGATCATATCCTCTTTACCAATATCCTCTAAAAGATCAATAGCTTTCATACTATATCTTAAAGATTCGGGGTAATTGGATATTTTAAGTTGAATTAAACCTAGGTTGTTGTAAATAAATGCTTGTAAGAGTTTGTCATTAACTTCCTTAGCGATAATAAGGGCATTGTTGAAGATTTCTAGTGCCTCAGAATACTTTTGTTGTTCTATAAGAATAAGACCTATACCATTCTGGCTATCTCCAATTAAATGTTTTAAATCTTTATCAAGACAATAATCAAATGATTTGTAATAATAATAAAGAGCACTATCGATCTTATTTTTCTTGTAATAGAATTGCCCCAGAATATTATAAGACTTAATTATTTCTGTATGATTTCCTTTTTTAATTGATATCTCTAGAGATTTATTAGTAAAGTACTTGGTGCTATCATTTGATGCAAATGAATAGCGTTCTGCAATTTGGTTAAAATGTTTTTCTTCTTGTTTGTTTGAAGAATGTAGTAATGATTGGGAGCTATCAATATTTTGAGCTTTAAGAAAAGGACTTAAGAATATACAAAGTATAAGTAGATAGCGCATAGATTAGTCGTAGAGATGGATTTAGCTTTTAAAAATACATAAATATCTCAGACCTAAAAAAAGCCTGGAGATCTTTTATCTCCAGGCTTAGTATTCTTTTATGATTTACAAGTTTGAATCAAGATTAGATTCGCAACTTAATAAATTTAAGATTATTCATTTTTATGCACATGTACATCCATTTGTGGGAAAGGAATATTAAGCCCTTCTTGACCAAATGTCTTATAAACTTTCTCATTTAAATCGAAGAAAACTCCCCAATAGTCTGGAGCTTTAACCCATGCTCGAACTGCAAAGTTAACTGAGCTATCAGCTAATTCTGAAACTGCAATAAACACCTCTGGATCTTTAAGGATTCTTGAATCTTCATCACACAGTCTCTTGATTACAGCTCTTGCTTTGTCAATATCATCGCCATAAGCAATACCTATAGTCCAATCAACTCTTCTCTCTTCTTCAGCCGAAAAATTTGTCATGGATGAGGTCGATAAGCCTCCATTAGGGATGATAATTGTTTTATTATCAGGAGTCGTAACGATGGTGTTAAAAATTTGAATTTCTTTTACAGTACCCATATGGCCTTGTGCATCAATGAAATCACCAATTTTAAAAGGCTTAAATATGAGGATCATAACGCCACCAGCAAAATTCTGAAGTGTACCCGAAAGAGCCATACCAACGGCTAAACCAGCAGCACCTAAGATGGCAATAAAAGAAGTCATTTCAATACCAAGCATGCCTAAAGCACTAATAAATAACATCACCTTAAGTAACATCCCTACTAGTCCTTTTAAAAATGGTTTTAAAGAATCATCCATTTTGCTCTTATCCATCATCTTACTAAAAGCTCGAATCATCCCTTTAATAATCCATCCTCCGATAATAAGAACGACAATAGCTCCTAGTAATTTTGGTCCGTAATCAACCCCAATCTGTATTAATTGGTCTAAAATTTTCTCTGTATTCATAATTAATATAAAATAAATGGTGTAATTGAATTCTATCTGTTTTTTTAGAGCACTAAAACTACGCTCATTAAATTTTATTATCAAATATTTTATAATTGATTTGAACAACACCTAATTTATCCATGCGAATGGATTATGATTTGTTTTAAAAATCGCGAAAACAATTTGTTTTATTGATAAAATAAGCCTTCTGGTAATTGGAGCTTTCGCGTTTTATAATTTCCATCGATAGAATGGCTTCAGTTTACTCGTTCTTTAAAAGCGAATAGATCTTGTTCATAGTATTCAGCTTCATCTAAGCTTAATTGATGCAATAATGTGATTTATTTGCAGAATATATTGGGAATTCTTATTGTGAAAATCTTGTTAGATTAATAATCATTTTTTTGTGCAATATAATTATAGAGGAATAATGAATATCATGAAAAAAAGCCTGGAGATTTTTTATCTCCAGGCTTAGTATATTTATGATTTACAAGATTGATTCAAAATTAGATTCAATCTTTAATAAATATTAAATTATTCGTTTTTATGGACATGTACATCCATTTGTGGGAAAGGAATGTTAAGTCCTTCAGAACCAAAGGTCTTATAAACGTTCTCATTTAAATCAAAGAAAACACCCCAATAATCAGGAGCTTTAACCCATGCTCTAACAGCAAAATTAACTGAGCTATCAGCTAATTCAGAAACTTGAATAAAAACTTCTGGGTCTTTTAGAATTCTAGAATCTTGATCACATAGTCTTTTGATAACAGCTCTTGCTTTATCAACATCATCGCCATAAGCGATACCTATTGTCCAATCAACTCTTCTCTCTTCTTCAGTAGAATAATTTGTCATCGAAGAGGTTGATAAGCCTCCATTAGGGATGATAATCGTTTTGTTATCTAAACTCGTTAAGATTGTATTAAAGATTTGAATTTCTTTAACAATACCTAAATAGCCTTGTGCATCAATTAAATCACCTACCTTAAATGGTTTGAAAACCAAAATCATGACACCGCCTGCAAAATTTTGTAAGGTTCCGGATAAGGCCATACCAATAGCTAAACCCGCGGCACCCATAATGGCAATAAAGGAGGTCATTTCAATACCTACCATTCCTAAAACACTAATGAATAATAGTATTTTAAGTAGCATGCCTACTATTCCTTTAAGGAAAGGCTTTAATGATTCGTCCATTTTGCTCTTGTCCATCATCTTACCAGTAGCTCTGGTAAGTCCTTTGATTATCCAACCTCCAATAATCAAGACGACAATAGCTCCAAGTAATTTTGGACCATATTCAACAGCAATCTGAGTTAATTGTTCTAAAATTTTATCTGTATTCATAATAATATAGTATAAATGGTGTAATTGAATTCAATCAATTTATGACACGAATACTAAATTTACGTCCTTTAAATTTTATTGTCAAATATTTTATGAAAGATTTTAACAACGTCCAATTTATCGGTGTGAACGGATTATGAATTGATTTTAAATTCGTTATACAGATAAGTTAAGCATTCTGGTAAGTGGTGCTTTTGCCTTTTTCATGATGTCATCTGGAAGAATGATTTCAGGTTGTTCATTTTTTAATGCCAAATAAATCTTCTCCATGGTGTTTAATTTCATATAAGCACAATCGTTGCAAGAACATGATTCATCAGCAGGAACGATTAAAAAGTCTTTTTCAGGAGAGTCTTTTTTCATTTGATGAAGAATTCCTGTTTCAGTCGCTACAATAAACTTTTTAGAGTCAGAGTTTTTTGTGTAGTTGAGCATGGCCGTGGTAGAACCTACGAAATCTGCGAGAATAAGAACAGGGTGAGGACACTCAGGATGGGCGATAAGAGTTGCATCTGGGTTCTCAATTTTCATTTGCATGATTTTCTCAGCCGAAAGAATATCATGTACTTCACAAGAGCCATCCCAGAGAATCATCTCTCTGCCAGTAACTTCGTTGATGTAACGACCTAAGTTCTTGTCTGGAGCAAAGATGATTTTCTGATCTTTAGGATACGATTCAACAATTTGAACGGCATTTCCAGATGTACAAATGACATCAGAAAGGGTCTTAATTTCAGCTGAACAGTTGATATATGAAATAACAATGTGATCGGGATGTTTGGCTTTAAATTTAGCAAAATCATCTCCAGGACATGACTCTGCCAATGAACAGCCCGCATTCATATCTGGAATTAAAACCTTACGTTTCGGGTTTAAGATCTTGGCTGTTTCACCCATGAAATGAACACCTGCGAATAAAATAATATCCGCTTCGGTCTCAGCTGCGTATTGTGCTAAGGCTAAACTATCGCCTTTAAAATCGGCGATTTCTTGTATATCAGGAGTTTGGTAATAGTGCGCTAAAATAACAGCATTTTTCTCTTTTGCTATTTTTAAAACTTTATCTCTCATTGCATCCATTATCTTTATGCTTAAAAGTGTAGAAATTAAGATGCAAATATCTTTAAATTGTTGGGTAAATCAAAATTGAATCTAAAAAAAGGGGACGTCTTTATTTTCGTACCTTTGGCGGAGAATCTTCAGAATACAGAATTGAAGATTATATTATATCATAAACGATCGAATGAAAGTAAAAATAAGTCAATTTATCCTTAAGTTGTTTGGATGGAAATATGTTGGTGAAATTCCAACTGAAAAAAAAGCGGTAGTTATTGCGGCTCCACATACATCTAACTGGGATTTTATTTGGGGAAAACTGGGTTTTGTGGCGCATAATATCAATACAACTGTATTAATGAAAAAGGAATTTTTCTTTTTTCCCCTAGGTGCGATTTTTAGATCTATGGGTGTCATGCCCATAGACAGAAGCAAGAAAAACAATTTAACCGATCAGTTGGCTGATGAATTTGCTAAACGTGATGAATTATATTTATCGCTTTCACCTGAAGGAACAAGGAGCAGACGTCCTGTGTGGAAAAGAGGATTCTATTTTATAGCCCTTAAAGCTAATGTGCCTATCTTGTTGGGTGATTTAAATTATGAGAAGAAGACATTGAGTTTTATTGAAACCTTTCACCCAACTGGTGATGTGGAAGCAGATATGGCTTATATCAAATCAAGGTATAAGAACTCGAAACCAAAGTATCCAGAACTTTTTTCGACGGGAGACTAATTGCATAAATAAGGAATTTAAAATATTATAATATGTCAGATATTCTAAGACTTAGTTTGGTTCAGTCCGATTTGCTTTGGGGTGACGTAAATGCAAATTTGGATCAATTCACTCAGCAACTTTCGCAATTGAAGGGGAAGAGTGATTTGATTGTTTTACCAGAGATGTTTACATCAGGATTTATGATGTCTGGTAAAGATGAGATCGCGACGTATTCTGATTCGGTTGTCGATTGGATGCGCGATCAGGCTAAAAACTTAGATGCGCATATTATGGGCAGTTTCATTGTAAATGAAAGCGATTCCTATTATAATCGAATGTATACTGTTTCTCCTCAAGGTGACATTTCGACCTATGATAAGCGACACTTGTTTCGAATGGGAAATGAACATGAGCACTTTGTGGGTGGGAAAGAGAAAGGAATAGTGACAATTGGAGAATGGCGAATTCGTCCCATTGTGTGTTATGATCTGCGATTCCCAGTTTGGAGTCGTAATCAGCAGGATTACGACCTCTTGATTTGCGTGGCCAATTGGCCTGACGCTCGTCGTGATGTCTGGAATACGATTTTAAAAGCCAGGGCGATAGATAATCAGGCTTATGTTGCTGGAGTTAATCGGGTAGGAAAAGATGGTATGGATTTATCTTACGCTGGAGATTCCTCATTAATCGATGCAAGAGGAAGAGTGCTTGCTAAATGTGAAGAGTATAAAAATGATATTCAAACGGTATACATTTCACTTAATGACTTACGAAACTTTAGACTTAAATTTCCTGTTTATCTTGACGCTGATGATTTTGAGATAAAAATATAATTTATTGAAATAAGAAAATATAGAATCCTGAGAAGCATATAAAGATGTTATTCAGGATTTTTTTCACAGTTGGCTAGAAGTTTAAATTATTATCTTATTAATAGCTTTGGCTTCAGCAAACCTGTTTAATAAATCTTCGGCAAGATTCAGGCTATCTATTAATTCATTTTCTCCTTGGAATGAAATGAAAATCATTAGAAAGTTCTGACAAGATAAATCGATTTGAGTACGAAGAGAATCGCTTGTTGCGCTGCCAAAAGCAGCAAGTTCGTCTCGGAAGATTGGGAGATTTTCGATATTTAAATTCCCACGTCCGATGCCTTGATAATCTTCATCTTTTTGGCCTAAACCCATTGTAATATCACCTACAATTTTGTCTGCATTATAGCCACCAATCGAGAAACCTGATTTAATAGAGACTAGATTCAACAAATCGACCACATTGTTAATTTTATATAAGCCTTTTCCGTTAACAATGCGTCTTAATAGAGATTCTGCAGATAGGCGATACCTATTGGGATCTTTCCCTACTTTACGATAGCCATTTTTCGATGATAATATGGTGCCTTTATTTCGAATATCTTCTATAGATAATTCTTTCTCAACTTGTTTGATATAAGGCGTGATTTCATTCCAAAGCATATCACTTTTTTCAGTGACTTTTACCTCACATTCTATTATGCCTAGTTTTAAATCTGGACATCGTTTTGTTAACTGGGGCTCAATTTTGATTCCTCGCTTCATATTTAAATAGATTAAAATCAAATTTAAGAATTAATTGAATTTATTCAGGCTTTAAACAACTCAAAATCTATAATTGATGTAATTTTGGGAATAGTTTTTATTTAGGATAAGAATATGGAAGGTAAAACAGCATTAATAACAGGAGCGGCCAAGAGGATTGGAAACGAATTAGCTCTGCATCTGGCAAAGAATTCATGGAATTTGGCACTTCATTACAACACTTCGAAAGAGGAGGCTATGGCTTTACGTGATTACCTTAAGGCACTTTATCCTAAGCAGGTATTTAAAGTGTTTTGTTGTGATCTCTCCGATGAGATTGCTTGTGAGTCTTTAATTGGTGAAACATATCAGGAGTTGGGACAGATTGATCTTTTAATTAATAACGCTTCCGTCTTTGATCCTTCTTTAATTAAAGAAACCAGTCTGGATCTTTTTAACGATCAGATGAATATCAATTTTAAAGCTCCTTTTATTTTAATGCGCGATTATGCCAATATTTGTAAAAAGGGCTTAATTGTTAATTTTTTAGATACACGAATTAGCAAATTTTCATCTGACTTTGCTGCTTATAGTTTATCTAAAGTCGCCTTATCGCATCTGACCCAAATGGGCGCTTTGGAATTTGGTCCGGATATCAGAGTCAATGGAATTGCTCCCGGTTCGACCATTGCTCCACTTAATGCCGATGAATATTACATTGAAGATCGAGCAGCTGCAACACCGATGAAAGTGCCAGGAGGGATAGAACCAGTTTTAAAATCGCTTGATTATATTGTATCCAACAATTATCTGACAGGACAAATTTTATATTGCGATGGGGGAGAGCAGTTAATTTAATGTGAGATTTAGGCTCTTACTTGAAATCATCAATTAGTTTGTTGACAATAGGTAAATCAGCTTCTGCCCAATCCAACTCAAGAATATTGTCTAAGCTATGCCACTTTATGTCCTGATGTGATAATAATTGGAGATGGCCTAGGAAATGATCTACAAAATATGCTTTCAGATTTATGATTTTGTCTCCATAGTCGTGCGTGTTTTCACATAAAAACTTGCCACATTTAGCTTGAATATTAAACTCTTCATGTAGTTCTCTTTCCAGGCAGATTTTTGGAGTTTCACCATATTCTATTTTTCCGCCTGGAAATTCCCATTTACCACCCTGTTCGCTGGCATCTTTTCGTTGAGCACAAAGAAAGCGACCATCCTTTTGAATGATAGCTGCGGTGACTTCAATTATCTTATTTGGATTCATACGATAGTTTCAAACCTAGCTAAGAAAAACAGCGATGGATACCCCAATGAAGGTTCCTATAATATAACCCAAAATACCAACCAGAATTCCGGGAGTAACGAGTTTCTTTTGTCCCATTGAAGCGGCCATTGGTGCAGCAACAGATGGCCCCATGATATTTGCCGCAGAAGAAATTACCACTTCGTAAACATCTAACTTGAATAGTTTTGCCAGGGCTAATAAGAAAAGGAAATGGAAAACCATAATAGTTAGGTAGAAGCCCAGTATAGCTGGTCCGATTTCAAATATTTGATGAATATTTGTAGCAGCTCCAATTACAGCTAAAAAGATATACATCATCCATAAACCAATAGAAAAAGCTGTGTTCTCTAGTGGCTTAAGTTGCTTAGGGAGAAGGTTAGCTGCTAAAACGGCTAAAAGTGTTATAAGGAGAATACTAAGGTTTAGTTCAGTATGAATTAGGCTTTGTAAATAGGGCGCAATGAAATTTCCAGTTCCAGCAATTAAGGCTGCAATAAAAACAGATACTGCAATACGTTCAAGAGTAATTGGGTATTCATTCTTCTGATCGTTTTCATTCGAGTCAATTTCGTTTTCTTTCTTTGGTTTAACAAAGAACCGTGCTAAAAACATGAGCGATGGCGTAAGAAAAAGAAATAGAGTATAGAGGTTTGAAACCAAATTGTCTACCGCTATAGTGGCGGTAAACATGGGATTGGTACTGAAATTTAAACTTTCAGCAGCAGCAATGAAGTTAACACTCCCTCCAATTAGAGTGGCAGCTATTACACCTGCTGTATTACCTGCATCTTCACCTAAGTTGATGATTGAAAAGGCTAGAAAACAGCCGAGTACGATACCTATTGCACCAATAATATAGGCTAAAAGCAATTTGCCACTTTCCTTCACGATTTTTAGCAAATTAGAGCTAAACAGAAGCATTGGAATTGAGATAGGGATGAAATAGGTGAAGACCATATCGTAAACTACAACATTCACCTTGGGATTAGAAGCCACAGGGAGAACACCCAACATAGCTAAGATTGACATGGATATCATTGTTACGAGAATTCCTGATAGTTTTCCAAACCATTTTTTGTGTTCAGAATATATCCCAAAAGCAGCTGCACCAGCTACAATAAAAAAGAGTATAAAATGACTGTCGGGAGAAATAAATGATTCCATAAAGTATGTTTAAAAAAATGAGCTGCAATTTAGCTAATTTGTATCTTAAAATGGCAGGACTTAATTGATTTTGTAAAGTAGAATACTAATTGAAAGACGTAGGAATAATTAAGGGGGATTTTCAATGAGTGTTAAGGAGTCTGGAATACTACTTTCGACCAAAAAGGTGATGCAGTAGGCCTTTGATTAAATCGGAAAAAGGCATGGGTTTAACGCCTAAGGCCATATTGGCTTGACTAATTTTGTAGACTAGGTTCATGTGTTTAATAACTTCCCTATAGGCTTTCAATAATGAGTAATCCGGATCATAAATATGAGCAGGCTCCGAATTAGTACCATTAATTTCAAGTATCTTGATATTTTTACCTTCATACAAATCACGAATACTATTAACTTTAATATCAAAACGGCCATAATAGAACCCATTTAGAGGCTTTGATATTTCCCTAAAAACATCAACTAGTTTGTTATTGATAAGATGAGTTCCATCTAAGAACTTGGTGCCTCTGTTATGATTTCCTATGGGTTCAACTTTGAAAGTCATACCCTCAGGAATAATGATATGCCATTTGTTGGGGTATTTTTTCTTAAAATATTTAAGACGAGATTTTGCTCTGAACTTCTTTGATAATAACTTTCCAAAACTATCTCGTCCATTCCCTGTTATGCTCAAGAATTCTTTCATTACCAAAGAGCTTATTCCATCTTGTTTAGAATTTGGGAAGCGATGATAGAAAACACCTAATTCAATCGGGTAAGCAACAAATTCCTGAATAATTAGATCTTCCTTGATTAGCTTTAAGTAGTTTTCCAGTTCAGTATCATTATCTATTTTTTCAACACCTCGGCCTCTCTCTCCGACATTAGGCTTAGCTACAATAGGAAATTCAATTTCATTTTCAGCCATCAGCTTAATAATATCTTCTTTTGCTTTTTCCTTTGGAACAAAAAAATCCTTTGTGTGATAGTCTGAAGAAAGTAGGTTGAGCAATTTGGTTTTATCAGTACCATAGGCACCGCCAAATGCCATTTGAGGATTAGCTGCAGTAAAATAAGCAAATGATCGGCTTTTTATGGCTAAAACAAAGCCATAGATAAACATAGGTGCATAGAATAACCAGGATGGCCAAAACTCAAAGTTGAACCATTTGATTATAAATTGAGGGTAATATCTTTTCTTTCGGGGCATAGTTTAGGTTTAGTTATCTAAATATAGAAGAAATATTCATCCGTAGGTAAAATCAAAACTAAAAAGATCTGAAAATCTTAAAATGGATGGCATGTTAAATTCATCATTGAAGAATTATAAAATACGACTTGTTTTTAATATCTTGTTTATGAAATAAAAACAGACTCTATGCAAATTATTAACGCTTCTAAAGAAATATGCAATCAGTTATTTCGTGTGTGCGATAATTTAGAAAACAAGGAATATGCTTATTGTTCTTCTCTATTATTGGGAAGTTCGATCGGTAAGCATATGCGCCATATTATTGAATTCTATGATATATTAAGGCTAGGTTCAGATATTGGAGAAATTAATTATGATACTCGTGGTCGGAATATTCAACTAGAGAGTGAATTGGAATCAGCAAAGGAAAGATTAACTTCTATTTCAAATTGGTTAGAATCCTTATCGGTAAACAAAAATTTGAGTGTGTATTTCCGTTTTAATTTGGAGAATGATGAAGTGAAACAGGTGCGATCTAACTTAATGCGCGAGTTAGCCTATAATCTGGAACACGCCATTCATCATATGGCTCTTATTCGTATTGCACTCGATCAACAATTTCCTCATGTCGATATCGATCCAAATTTCGGCTTGGCTTATTCTACTATTCGTTATAATAAAGATCAATGTGCACGTTAAGTTATATTCCAATTTCAGAGAGAAGTTTCATTTTTACAACCAATAGAGATGAAGATCCCAATCGTGTAGCCTTAAGCCCACAGAAATATGTGCACGATGGTATCGAATTACTGTACCCTAAAGATTCAAAAGCCAATGGAAGTTGGATAATTAGTAATGGTACAGATACTAGCCTGTGTTTACTCAATGGCGCTTTTGAAAAGCACCAACGCAAGCCCAATTATAGGCAAAGTAGAGGTTTGGTTCTTCTTGATTTTTTTAAATATGCTAGTCTCCGAGAATTTATTGATGCTTATAGGTTTGAAGGTATTGAGCCATTTACACTAGTCGTAGTAGAAAACAAACCTGGAATACACTTAACAGAGCTGGTTTGGGATGAACAAAAATTATACGTAAAGAACATGGTGAGCAATAAAGCTTATTTCTGGTCATCAACAACCTTATATACAAATAAAATGAAACTGGAACGTGAACAGTGGTTTAAAAACTGGCTGGGCACTGAAACTTGTTTAGATGAAAATTCCATTATTAAGTTCCATAAAACAGGAGGAGCTGAAAATAAGGAATATGGCTTATTTATGAATCGAAGAGGTTTGGTAAGAACGGTTAGTATTACTCAGATTATGGGAAGTAAGGAAGGACATATGATGAAATATCACAATTTATTAGACGAAGAGGTCTGCAACACAATATAAACGCTGGAAAAGATCGCAGTGTAAAAAAATGGCTATCAATTTAAGTTGATAGCCATTTTTATTGCTTGATTTCTGAATAAATCAGAATTGATCTTATTTACCAGGACATTGTGCAATAATATTCGCATCAATATCTTGCTTACTATAAGCCTTATCGTAGTTTTCAGAGAATTTCTTCGCTAAGTTCTCAGCTGTTACTTTGTATGCCGCTTTATCTTCCCATGTATTAATAGGGATTAACATCTCAGTAGGAACATTAGGACAACTAGTTGGAACATTTACATGGAATAATTCATCTTTAACGTACTCAACTTTATCCAGCTCACCATTAAGTGCCGCATCAACCATTGCTCTGGTATATTTTAACTTGATACGAGATCCGGTTCCGTAAGAGCCACCGCTCCATCCTGTGTTAATAAGGAATACATTTGTGTTATGCTCATCCATTTTATCACCCAGCATATCTGCGTAGATATTTGGATTACATGGCATAAATGGTTGTCCGAAGAAACGAGAGAAAGTTGCTTGTGGTTCTGTTACTCCGGTTTCAGTACCTGCTAATTTTGATGTGTAACCCATCAAGAACCATAGCATTGCCTGCTCCTTAGTCAATTTTGATACTGGAGGCAATACACCATAAGCATCAGCCGTTAAGAATAGGATTGTGTTTGGATGACCAGCTGTTGACTCAGGTTTAATATTACTTAAGAACTCAAGAGGATATGATGCACGAGAATTGGGTGTATATCTGGTGTCGAAGAAGTCAATGTTTCCATCAGGATACATCATGGCATTTTCAATAATAGCACCGTGTTTCTTGTAGTCATCATTATGCATGACTGCATCCCAGATTTCTGGCTCATTTTTACGCTCCATGTCTATCATCTTTGCGTAACAGCCATTTTCAAAGTTGAAAATACCATTATCGCTCCAGCCATGTTCATCATCTCCTAAAAGTGCACGATTAGGATCAGCAGAAAGAGTTGTTTTACCTGTTCCAGACAGACCTAGTAATAAGGCAGAATCTTTTCCTTTACCTTCGTTTGCAGAGCAGTGTAATGGTAATACGCCATTGAAAGGAAGTAAGTAGTTCATCACGGTAAACATCAATTTCTTCATGCTACCTTGATATTTCGAACCAAATACAATACCAATTCTTTTGTCTACATCAACAACAACACATAGGCCAGATGTTTCCCCATTAGGCAGGTCACGTACTAGTCCTTTATAACGATCTTTGTCAAGCTCGTCGTTTGGAAGCGCAATGAGTTGAAATTCCTGATCTGCAAAAATTGATTCCTGAATATTTTCAGGTACTGGTCGGAACATATTATCGATGAAAACCTGATTTAATGCTTTATCAGAAGTTGTTCTTACAGGAAGCGCATATTTTGCATCAGCACCAATGACTCTGGTGGTTGTAAATACAGTTTCTTTGCTTTGAATCGTCTTTAATGCATCTGCATAGATAAGTGCAAACGTTTGCGGATCTAGACCGATATTATTAGGTGATGTCCAGTCGATATTTGCTTCACTTTCAGGATTTCTTACAATATAAGTGTCCTTAGGACTACGACCTGTTGAGTTAGATGGTGTCCAAGTTGCAAGAGCTCCATTGGGTGTTACTATGGCATCTTTGTTGTCAACAGCCTTTGTAATTAAATCTTCTCTGGAAAGATTTTCTCTAACATCTTGATGCGCTTCTAAAACTTTTTTCAGTTCTTCAATCATGCTAATTTCAATTGTACTCATCATATTTTTTTTAGGTTTGGAAGTTCAAAACTATGATGAGATATTTAACTATCCTAATATGTATATCTATTTTTTCTATTTATTTTTTATCTATTCTCATTGATATTTAGTAGGTTTACCGTGGGAAAGAAGTTATATATCTCCCTGATATATCAGTATTTCCATGTTTTTCTATTTTACAATCGTCCCTTACCTCTTTATTATCAATTGTTTCAGACTGTATTGTCTTTTTATATGACTCTATTAGAGAGAAAATATATTAATCATATTTTACGCAAACGATTCCGTTAGAATGAGGATTAAACTGAAAATTGAGGTGATTTTTTTTCTCAGATTAAAAAAAAAGTCAAAAAATAGAACATTTAAATTTCACTGATTTGAATATATAATTTACCTAAATACTAAGAGTAATCCAAAGGACGAATAAAGTTTAATTCAAAATCGGATATTTTAGAATCATTTTGATATAGGAGAGTGAGGAAATTAATTTGTTAAGGGATAATAAGAGCTAGAACAAAAAAAAATGCCCATGTCTTAGGGGGACATGGGCAAATACTTCTAAAGGACTAATTAACCTACTAACCAAGCTTTCGCTTGTAATCATTTAGTTTGCAAATCCTATTGTAATAGAATTTCCGAACTAAAGATAGAAATATATTTGAATTATTCGCACAATTAAGAAACTTTTTTTCTTTGTTTATATTGATTTTATAAAAATCACTCTTGTTTTATCGGAAAATATACTTGTTTCGTCGAGCTGAAGTGATCGTTTGTCGGATTACGAGTTATTGTATATATGTGGATAGATGAATATGAAATATGTTTATTACTAATTATTTTTTAAGCTGAGAATTCTTTCAAACAATTCTCGATTAAACCAGTTTTGATTTAAACTTTCATCTGCAATTTTCTCAAAACGAGACGAGTATTGTTTTATGAGGCCATTTTCAGAAGTGTAATTAACAGCCTCGTCGTATGATTTGAATATACTTTTACAAAAGGCATCTTTAATGTTTTCTTTTTCGGCAGAATAAGTTTGAGCGATCTCAATATTAAAAAGCATGATATCTGCAATTAGTGAAGGCTCAACACCTAAACGTTTAAAATGGCGGATATAGTTTTGTGCCACTGAGCGTCTGCATTTGGCTTTTCTTTTTGTATGAGGGAAATATTCTTTTGAGATTTTAAATTTACATTCTTCAATAAGTTTATTCTCATTGGGATTAAAAGCAAAGTCATAATATTCTTTTACTTCTTTAAAACGTGTGTAGAGTTCTATAATTTGATCTTGAAGTTGTTCTTTGTTAAGATCATGTATATATAGTTTTAAATCGCGTTTACTCATAGGAGTCTTCTTTTAGTTAATTGCTGTTTATTTACATATCACAATTGTTTATCAGTCCCCAAAAATAAGTATTATTGTATTAGTAATATTAAGCTATATAATTGATGGAGCAAGAAAATATCTCGCGTTTGGAGATTTTAGAGAATATAATGGATTTTTATAAAGTTCAGCCAGGAATGAATAAAGATGAGAAATTAGAGAAAGTTGAAGCGTATTTAGTATTAATGCATGCTTTATATAATGAATATTCAATTGAGCTGGTTGAAGTAGATATCTGTGATGTGGATTTTATTGAGAATATATTTGACTGTTTTAATGGCTATCTAAATGCTGTAGGGGAGGAAGTCGATAAGATATTCGATGAAAGTATTATGGATTTATCCCTGATCCCGATATTTGGCTTTTCAATTGTTTTACCGATTCATGGTATAGAAATGATTAAAACATGGAATAAATTCGAACAAGATTACTGGCAAATCAATGAAGACTTGTCCAAACTTGAAGAATTGGTTGAATCCGATTTATTTTTTGAGAAATTCGTTGATTTAATAGGGAAATTAATGCGACGTATTAATTCAAAACTTGTGGTTGCTGTTGAGGACTTGATCTGAGTTTTATTGAAATGTTGAAATTATAACAGAAACCTAATAAAGTGTATTATATTTGCGTGATTTTTGAAATGAGGAGGTAATTTAAACAGATGCAATTTGTCGGTGATCTTTACCATAATTTATTTCGATTTGAAAATATGTTTCATCCTGATACATTCGGGGCTTAAAAATAATTGTATGCATTTTAGTTTTATTGAGATTCTTTCTGCTTTTATGGTTTTGTTTGCTGTAATTGATATTATTGGAACCATTCCAATTCTTGTTGACCTGAAGAAAAAAGGAGGTGAAATAAAAGCACTAAAAGCGAGTATCGTGGCACTTGTGGTTTTAATTGGCTTTACTTTTTTGGGAGAGAAACTTTTAGGATTATTTGGTGTGGATATCTCCAGTTTTGCTATAGCAGGTTCTTTTATTCTCTTTATAATGGGAGTAGAGATGGCTCTTGGACTTGAGATTATAAAATATGATGGCCCTTCCGGAGTTTCAATTGTGCCAATTGCATTTCCATTAGTGGCAGGAGCCGGTTCTTTTACCTCTGTTGTAGCTCTTCGTGCAGAATACGCACTCGAAAATATAATTGTGGCCTTAGTCTTGAATTTATTTATCGTTTATATGGTATTAAGATCCACTTCTCTTGTTGAACGATTTTTGGGAGAAGGAGGGATCCATATTCTTCGAAAAGTATTTGGAATCATCCTGTTGGCAATCTCGGTAAAACTCTTTATGACCAACGTTGCCATCTCTATAAAGACCTTGATTCCGATGATTAAGGATGTCTTATAGAAAATAAGTGTGAAATAATTTGTGAATTGGGCTTGAGAATAGG
>Ga0209272_10000945_pt1 | contig 19954 bp, 17 predicted proteins | sample tdDd002_FD_187125 | JGI IMG/M metagenome (GOLD analysis project Ga0209272, IMG submission 187125) | Marine sediment microbial communities from the Atlantic coast under amendment with organic carbon and nitrate - tdDd00.2 (SPAdes)... | ecosystem: Environmental > Aquatic > Marine > Coastal >... | reverse complement strand
CGAGTCAGCCCTTGTGGATCGCCTTTGGTATTCATATACAGTTTACGTACAACCGGGTACTGTCCGGATGCACAGGCCTCATTGCTGGGATGGACATTATCAAGCATTGGGGCTTTGACAGTCTGGTCGATATAACCGACGCTGCTATATCCAATTGCAGCAGGATCACGGGCAATGGCAGTTTTCATCGCTCCATTGGATGGTACGACATTGGCATAACCGGCTAGTGCTACGTTATTCAGTAGCTTTTTGGCGAAAACGGCGCGGGTACCACTGGCTTCATCGCGAGTAAAGATGTTGATAGTTCGGTTGTCGCCACCGAGTTGGTTCCAATTGGTGATCTTTCCCGAGTAAATATCTATGACTTGCTGGCTGGTTAACGCTTCAATAGGGTTTGCTGGGTTGATGATTGCTGCTACACCATCAATGGCGAAAGGAAGCGAAACGAGCCCATGTTTTGCTTCGCTTGGCTTGAGTGGCCGTCCTGTATTTCCAATATCTACCAGCCCTTTGGCAACTTGCTGGGCACCGACGCCTGAACCGCCTCCTGCAATGGTGATCCTAATGTCGCCATTTGTCTTCATGATAGACTTTGCAGCCTGTTTCATTACTGGAATATGTGCCGTACCACCGGAGATGTTAATGGTGCCCGACAGACCGTCGAATTTGTTTAGATCTGTTGCCTGAGTGAGAGAAGGAAGAAAACACGCACTACAGATTAGTAATCGAATAAAACCAGATTTACACCACATAATATCTCCATTTATTTTGAGCTGCTGTATCAGTGAGGAATTGAGCGTATAACGCACCACTGAGTGATACACATCGATTTGATGAAGTCGGAGATATTATGAATGAAGACCCATATTATCCATTGATTTAAATCATAATTTTCAGTTAGGGATATTATGGTCAATAGACACTTTTAAAAAATCCTCAAGGAAAATTGAGGATTTCAGTCTTTGCAGCGTTGAATGGTTAGGGGGCTATCAGCGCTCCCCCAGAACTTCAAAGTCATCATATTCCAGCTTTGCAGTGCCATCAGGCTGGATGATCCAGTGTTCTTCATGAACGGCTCCGAAGGCTTTGTTCATCGTCCACTCAGAGCGAAGGATGAAACAATTACTGTCCTTTTGCTCCCAGCTTGTATTTTGATACTCGACACTGGCATAACCCGAATCGATGATTTGTTGCCAGAAAGCGCGTATTTCTTCAGTGCCGGTAAATGTGCCGAATGGACGGGCATGCATAACGGCATTGGCCGTGTATTGGGCAGCACAACCAGCAGCATCTTGTTGATTGAATGATTTTTTCCATAGCTCAATGCCTGTTTTGAAGGTCTCTGGTACTCGAGTTTCCATTGTCTTTCCTGCTTTTTTTTCAGTTATTGTTGATGAGTTAAGCATAAAAAAGATATTGGCAGTGAAAAACAGAGTAATATGTAAATACTGTTTAATAAAACTGAACAATGTTATGAATTACCTTCGTCATATGTCTGTGTTTGCCAAAGTTGTTGAGTGCGGATCGATAAGTGCGGCCGCCGAAGATTTGAGCTTGTCGAAATCGGTGATCAGTCAGCATCTGAAAGTGCTTGAGCAGGAATTGGGTATCACGCTGCTGAAAAGGACGACTCGCAGACAAACCCTAACAGCTGCCGGGGCTGCATTTTACGAGAAGTGTCAGCAGATGAACCAGCTAGCACAGGAAGCATGGGAAGGAGCAAGGGAAAGCCAGTTGACTCCGACAGGTTCGATAACGATCACTGCGCCGCATGCATTGATGGGGAATATTGTTGCGCCGGCAATCGGTGAGTTAGTGTCTGTGTATCCTGCGATCATTCCTCATCTAGTCGCTGATGATGGGCGGATTGATATTATCGAACACGGCATTGATCTTGCCATCAGGGTTGGTGAGTCAGCCTCGAGCAGCTATCGTCAACGACGTATCGGCCAGTTTAGAGATATATTGTGCGGATCCCCGCAGTATATAAGTCAGTATGGCGATGTATTAGATTTTTCAGATGACTTGTCTGAGAAGATGGCTGTTTGTAACTACGTGGCAAATGTCTGGCAGGGTAAGTACGTAGTACATCACCTTTACCATCAATCCCAGTCTGAGCCGGTAACATTAATGATGCATCCAACTCGTTTTGCTGACTCCTTACCGACGACGCTGGCACTCATCGAGGCTGGTGCGGGGCTGGGCATTGTCCCTGAGTTTATTTTTAGTCAGCGCCAGCATGTCGGCTGTCTGGAAGAGGCGATTCCGGGGTCCTACCTTGCGCCAACCTCTGTTTATGCAACGCATGCTTTTAATAGCTCTATGCCTCTATTGGTACGGCTTTGTATTGAAGCTATCGAGTCCCGGCTGTCAACCCCAGCGTAAGCGTCAATGGACGCTATAGCCATCGTTGATATAAATATATCGAATAATATCAAATGTAAATCAATTAGTTTTTCTAATCCAAATCATAATAATGTTTCGTGCTAAGTAGCACGCTAATTCCTTGCCTGATAGTAGTTTCCCTATTACTATCACCGCTCATTAAACAGAGCTTGAACCTGATATCTGATTAAACCTAGTGTTTAGTTTTACCTTGAGGTTGAGCCTGGTGTTTTATTCTGTTCTTGGTCGGTATTTCTCTAATTTACGACAAGTATTCTTTATTTTATTCTGTGATGAGGGACGGGTTGTGGTTCAGCAATCTTCTTCTGCTAGCATGGCGAAGCTGTTATTTTTAATAATCATTCTGGCTGCGTCTGGTCAGATGACCCAAACAATGTACGTGCCATCGATCCCGGCTATGTCAGAGTTCTTTGCTGTTAAGTCTTCTTATCTGCAAGCGGTAATGGCTGCGTATTTAATACCCTATGGCCTTTCTCAGTTTTTCTATGGGCCGCTATCGGACCGGATTGGTCGCCGACCGGTAATCATTATCGGTATGGTCATCTTTTTGATTGGTACGCTGGGAGCCTTGGTGTCTCCATCGTTTGAATTGTTCTTGCTCGCCAGCTTTGTGCAGGGGCTAGGGACAGGTTGTGGCGGTGCAATGTGCCGTACCGTTACACGTGACTGCTATGATGGAGCAGATTTACACCGAGCCAATAGCCTCGTGAGTATGGGGGTGATTTTCTCACCGTTAATTGCCCCTGTGCTGGGCGGATATTTGTCTGCGGCATTCGATTGGCAAGCCAGTTATACCTTTTTGCTGATTTTCGGTGCAGTGGTGACGCTGGCAATGATGTTTATGTTTACAGAAACACTGCCAGTTGAGAATCGTCGCTCTGAGCGTGTTTGGGTGAGCTATCGCTATGTATTGGGTAATCGTCGTTTCCAAGGTTATGTTCTTTGCCTGATTGCTACCTTTGCCGGGATTGCGGTATTTGAGGCTGCTGCAGGGGTATTGCTTGGTAGTGTGTTAAACCTGGACTCTAAAACAGTGAGCTGGTTGTTCGTACTGCCTTTGCCTGGGTATCTGGCGGGATCATGGCTGTCATCAATGTTGGTTAAACAGCTTGGCAATGTTCGGGTTATGTATCTGGGGATGCTGGCAATTATTGCAGGAGCATTGGCCATTTTGATCCCGGGTATGGCTGGGTTAGTTACGGTAAGCTCATTAATTGGCGGTGCATTTATTTACTTTATTGGCGCTGGGATTTTATTTCCGGCGGCAACAACGGCAGCGATTCAACCTTTTCCACATCATGCCGGTACGGCAGGGGCCGTTCTTGGGGGGCTTCAGAACCTAGGCGCGGGGCTGGCTACTTTAGCGGCATCACTGATGCGTGCCGAAGATCAGTACAGCCTGGGTGCTGTGATGACGGTAATGGCGGTACTTGTAGTGCTCAGTCTGCTGTGGGTGCGACGTAGCTACCAACAAGATACGCCAGTATTGGCATAACATGCATTTGTAGCTAAACAAAAGGCGGAGCATTTGCTCCGCCTTCGTTTATTGTTCTTTTACTCATTGTTCTTTGTGTGGGGTTTAATCTCGCTTCCAAAGAATATGGCAGAATTTGTTCTCCGGATCGCGGCTAACAAGCATGCGGGCAAATACATCGTCTAGCTCATCGTTTTCTTCGTTTACTAAGCCGATTCGTACTTCTGCAAAAACCTCTTTATCGACATCAAAACCGACATGCTCAGCCCAGTCGTCTTTGGTTTCGACTAACTCTGCAGCGCCGCGGTCTTCAAATTGTGCCGTGAACAGAATAACGTCTGCAGGCTCTAGGCTGTCAGCTGCCATTTCAAGAAAAATGTCGTAAGCCGCATCAATAACGTCGTCGTAAGAAATCAGGTTTGAAGTTTCCATGAACTACATAAATCTCTGGTATTGTGTGAAACTGCATTATACCCGCCGATAAGATAAATTGGTAATTGCGTCTAATAAAGAGATGTAGCAACTAGTTGTTGTATTCAATATGCACTTGCGGTGCCGAGCTTTGGTTGTGGTATAGCATACTTTCGAGCTTGGTAAAGAAGTCCTCGAATGGCATAGGTCTGTCGAAATAAAATCCTTGGCTGGATTGAATGCCCAATTGTGCTACACGTTTGGCTTGCTCGATGGTTTCAACACCTTCAGCGACAAGTGAACATTGAAGTTTGTGCCCCATCTGGGCAATGTTGCCAATGATAGAGTGGGTAACAGCATCTGTAACGGAAGAGGCAACAAAAGTGCGGTCAATTTTCAGAATGTCGAAACTCAATGCCTGCAGCGTCGATAACCCCGCATAACCAGTCCCAAAATCATCCAGAGCCCAACGAACGCCGACTTCGCGTAGCTTTTGCATACCTGTTTGTAATGCACTGATTTCGATATTGGCGAAGGTCTCTCGTTCGGTAAACTCTAGCGTTACATTTGTTTGCAATGAATGGTGGGTGTTTATCATCTCTATCAATGAGTCGACATAACTTTCGTTAGCGATCATCGATGCTGTGACGTTAATTGATAGATAGCAGTCCGGCGAAATAGAATTTATTTTTTCTTTTTCACTGGCTGCCCGCTCGAGCAATTGAAGCGTAATTTTGTTTATTTGTCCTGATTGCTCAGCAGTGGGTATAAACTCAGCTGGTGAAATGATTTTATTGTTAGGCTGAAGCCATCGAACCAAGAGCTCTGCACCTAGCCATTCACCACTTTGAGAGTTGACGATTGGTTGATAAAATCCAACGAATTCTCTTCTGTCAATTCCGCGTTGAATATCAATATGTAGCGAGGTACGCCAATTGAAAAAAGCATGACCAAGTAAAGTGAGCAGCCCAGAAAGACTAAGAATAATTAGTGTCGCATAAGGTAACTGGTGAAGGTAAATATTGATGAGCATTTCATTGGTATAACCAGACACGACTGAAAACGGATAATTTTTCGAGTGTAATGATCTTGAGAATAGAATACGGCTAGTTTGGTTTTGCTCACAACGATATGAAAGATCATTTTGGTTATCTAACATGCAGCCGTATAAATACTGTTTCTCAGTTAGTTGATTAACCCAAAAATCGATGAAGTTGATATCGAATAACACCCGAAACCAACCGTTATTTACAGGTATCATGAAAAAAACACCATCGATGTCCCTTCTCTGGCTCCTAGAACGATAAATAACATAATTATCATTGTCAGTTATAAATTCTAAATGCTGAGAATTTAAAGGTATTAGTGGCACGCTATTTCTGTCACCACATTGAAACTGGCCGTTTTCAATATACGTAACTTCTTTTAAAATACTTGAGTTGAAAACCATCTCTTCGAGCTTTTTTCTGCTCTCATTACTACATGGATAATATATATTACTAAGCGATGTTAGTTGGTTATCAACTTGTGTAAGGATCTTATCCATACTTTCGGTCAAGTAAGAAACGGTTTCAACCGAACGTTTTTTAGCTTGATATCTCACCCAAGTGATATCAATAAGAATACCAAGAGTGACAGAGAGTAATAGTAGCTTAATGATATGATTTTTTTTCATTTTGATAAAAAGCTAAGATAAGATTAAAAGAAAGGCTGAGAGGATATATTAGTTCTTTTACTTTTAATATAAGAATTAAAAAATTATTAATATAATTCAACTTTAGTCATTTTATTGGCATGTTTTAAGCTGAAATGCCGGATAATTGTCATTATGTGCCTAACTTTTTTGAACTGTTCCAAGGCAAATCCGTGTCGGACAGTTACTCGGTAATTCAGCTTTAGTTAGAATGTTCGATCTGTAAAGCAATGATTTGATAGAATGTAGATAACAAATCGTAAAAAGGAAAAATGTGTGGCGAGAGTTCTTCCTGTGCTTGATGGCGAAACGCCTTTTCAACAAGACTATATGCCAGTCTTACTGGATGTGATAAAGCAGCTAAAAGCCGGTTTGGTCGATTCTCTTCATAGTGTTTATGTATTTGGTAGTGTTGCCCGTCGAGAAGCCAAAGCTGGTATGTCTGATCTCAACCTGACAGTCATTGTGCAGCGCCCGCTTACTACGTCAGAGCAATCGGTTCTGAGTACTATTCGGTGGCGGATTACTTCCCGGTACTCGGCTGTTTCGGATGTTGAGCTGAAAGTCGGTGTTATTGGTGAAGTTCTGTCGGTGGGAGCTATTTTTACCTGGGGTTTTTGGCTCAAACATTGTTGTATCTGCTTATATGGTGACGATCTATCGACGCGTTTTGGTGGTTTTGAGCCAAGTTGGGATATTGCAAAGTCATTGAACGGCGATATCAAGGACGAATTGAGCAACTACCGTAAGAAAGTCATGGCTACCAAAGTGGTTCAGAATTATTTGGACTATTGTGAGTATATCGGCAAAAAAATGCTGTGGAGCTGTTTTTCTTTGGTCATGCACCGGGAGCAGATGCTGGCACTTTCCATCGAACAATGTGCTGAGGTTTTTCTGAAATACTACCCTGAGAAAGAGCAGGAAGTTGAGCGCTTATTTGTTTTGGTGAGCCGGCAGCAGGTACCCAAAAAAGCGACTCTGTTTATGATAGATTCTTTTGGCGGGTGGATAGTGTCCGAGTTTGATCGAATAGATCGTAAAATTGGTTAATCTTTTATGAGGTATTTTTGCAAACTCAATCAACGGGCTTTGTACTGACAAGGCAGAGCCGAGATGTACGCGGCCAAACTGAGATCGTGTTATGGACGAAAACTGATCAGGGGCCATGCCGCTTGGTTGTCCAAGGGGACAAACCTGTTTGTTTTGTTGCAAGCCATGATCAGCCTAATGCTGAAGGTATTCTTCGTGCTGCCAATATATCTGTAACCTGGCGCTCATTGCCGTTAAAGAGCTTTCAGCATAAACCAATGTATGGCTGTTATAGCCAAACTGTCCGAGATAGTCTGCAATTGACCACGTTATTGCGTGGAGAAGGCATTGAAGTTTTTGAGGCTGATATTCGGTTGGCAGACCGTTACCTGATGGAGCGATTCATTCGTGGCGGTATTTCATTTACAGGCAGCAGTCAGCCAAAGGCTGGCTATATTGAATACCAGCAGGTTAAAGCGAAAGCGGCTGATTATGTCCCTCAGCTTTCAGTTGTTTCGCTAGATATAGAGTGTTCTGAAAAAGGGGTTCTCTATTCGGTTGGCTTGCACAGTGAGCTGGATAGCCGCGTCATCATGATCGGTGAGCCAACCACTGACGATACCGCCGAGTACAGATGGGTACAATGGGTCGATTCTGAAAAAGATCTGTTGCTTGCCTTGGAGTCTTGGTTCATCCAGTTCGATCCCGATCTTGTTATTGGCTGGAATGTGATTGATTTTGACTTTCGACTGTTGCTCAAACGTGCAGAGTGGAACAAGCTCAGCTTACGGATAGGGCGGGGGAAACAGCCCCCGCATTGGCGTCAGTCGATTCAGAATCCCAACCAAGGTTTTATCACAATACCGGGACGGGTAGTACTTGATGGGATCGATACGCTAAAAACGGCCACGTTCAATTTTCGATCCTGGTCTCTTGAATCGGTGTCGCAAGAATTACTGGGTGTGGGTAAGCAGATCCATAATGTGCATGATCGTATGGGTGAAATTAACCACATGTTTCGTCACGACAAGCTTTCCCTTGCCCGCTACAACCTGCAGGACTGCAAGTTGGTCTCGCGTATTTTTGAACATACGCATTTATTGGACTTTGTTATTGAGCGCAGTCGTTTAACCGGGGTTGAGCTGGATCGTATTGGCGGCTCGGTGGCTGCATTTACCAATCTATACCTTCCGCAGCTTCACCGGGCCGGTTATGTCGCTCCAAGTCTGGATAGCGAGAATTGGATTGCGAGTCCCGGTGGCTACGTGATGGACTCTAAGCCCGGTTTGTACAATTCGGTACTGGTACTGGATTTTAAATCTCTTTACCCATCAATTATTCGTTCATTCCGGATCGACCCGATGGGGTTGGTCGAAGGCCTGCAACAAGAGCAGGGCAAAGATGATGATCAGGCTATTGCCGGTTTTCGTGGTGGGCGCTTTCATCGAGAAAAGCACTTTCTCCCTCAGATGATCGAAGATCTCTGGCAGGCACGCGATCAGGCCAAACGCGATGGTGAGAAAGCGTTCTCCCAAGCGATCAAGATCATCATGAACTCATTCTATGGTGTTTTGGGATCATCCGGTTGTCGTTTCTTTGATCATCGTCTGGCATCTTCAATAACCATGCGCGGGCATGAAGTACTGTCTCGAACAAAAGACATGATTGAAGAAAAGGGCTATACCGTTATTTATGGTGATACCGACTCTGTCTTCGTGCACTTAGGGAGAAGCCATAGCCAAGATGACGCTGATTCTGTTGGTAACCAGTTGGTTGTAGATATTAACGCGGCATGGACTGAACATCTTCGCGAGGACTACAACCTTGATTGTTATCTAGAGCTTGAGTATGAAACGCATTACCACAAATTTCTAATGCCAACTATTCGGGGATCAGAGACGGGTTCTAAGAAGCGCTATGCCGGGCTGGTGGTCGAAAATGGCAATGAGAAAATGGTATTTAAGGGATTAGAAACTGTCCGGACAGACTGGACACCGTTGGCGCAGGAATTTCAAAAAACGCTTTACGATATGGTTTTTCATGATCAGGATGCTGATGAGTATGTTAGGGAATATGCGAATAAAACGTTGGCAGGTGAACACGATCACCTATTGGTGTACCGGAAGCGTCTGCGCAGAAACCTTAACGAATATCAAAAGAACATTCCGCCGCAGGTGCGTGCCGCCCGTATGGCCGATGAGATGAATGCCAAGCTTGGTCGTCCTTTGCAATATCAGACCAAGGGAGTGATTGAGTATGTGTTTACCACCTCGGGTGCCGAACCTCATGAATTTAGACAAAGTCCGATTGATTATAATCATTACCTTGAGAAGCAGCTAAAGCCAGTTGCAGATGGAATTTTACCGTTTGTTGGTAAGCACTTCGATGACATTACTGCGCCGCAAATGGGGCTTTTTTAGTAAGGGCGAGTTGTAAGACGGGGACAGCGGAATAGACAAAAACGCGCTAGAAAGCGCGTTTTTTGACTTTGTTAGCCAAACTCGATCAGTTGAAGTACTCGATGTTTACGACTGCCGATTTTACTGCATAGATTGGATCAAAATTGATTGCACCGCGGTTAGGTGTGCAGATTTTATATACATCGCCACAATCAAAGATGGTCAATATTACTTCATCGGTCCTAAAGACCGTAGGGAGTGGCTTGCCGATCTCACAGTCACAGATGCTGCCTTCGTGTTCCCATTCAAGCTTGAAGATCCGCTGTGCTTGAGCGGGAGCTGCGACGTGGTTGGCTATTGATGAAAAGACAGATTCGGCCTGTGCCGGACTTGATGCCGATGGTACAAAAAAATCCATGGTTCCCTCCTGGTACTCGTAGATAGACTAAAATGCACACTACGCTAATAAATATTCAAGCTATCACTCCTGATACCCCTGAAAACAGTAACAGAACTGGAGACAGTTTGGCAACTCAGTTGAATATTCAAGCACTTTGATGTGTTGTAATGAAAGTTATGCTTTGCTAGTTGGCTTATCTCACTCGGAGAAACAAAATTGGACGTTGTAAAAGGTTCTGCTTATTATCAATTGAGGTATTAGATGCGGGGGAGGGAAGAATGGAGCAACTTGATTTTTTCTCAATTCCTAGCCCATGTATTGGGGTGTGTCAGGTTAATGAACGCGGATACTGCAAAGGCTGCATGCGAAGCCGGGACGAGCGTTTTAACTGGCAAAAAATGACCGCAGATCAACAACGCAATACTATACGTTTATGTCGTCAGCGTTATTTAAGGGTGATGCGAAGAAACAAGGCTCATCAGGAGAAGCCGCTGCCTGAGCAAGAGTTGAGTTCACAGCAATCATTATTTGATGATCAGGATGTTTGATAGGTGATTCATAACAAACAGATGAAAAAAAAGCGCCTTGAAGGCGCTTTTTTGAAGAGTATGAACCCGCGATTAAACGCGTTTGAAGTCCATGTGCTCAACTTTTGGCTTGTACGCGTGACGCTGGATGTCTTGTGGCTTAACCTTAACTTCTGTACCGTCGATCACTAGAGTGATTACTTCGTAGAACTCAGGCTTGTCCATCTGGTTGATAACATCGCTGTGCTTCAGAGTGATTGCAATCGGAGCTGCTTCGCCACCGTAAACGATTGCTGGGAAATGCTCTGTGTGACGTAGACGGCGGCTCGCACCTTTACCTAGGTCTGTACGTACTGTTGCTTCAAATTTCATCTTAAATACTCTTTAAGTTAACTAAGTCGGACAATATGAGTAATGCGACCTTACTCAATGTCCTAAATTGAGCGCGGATACTAACATCCGAATAAGTTTCCGGCAAGATAAATCAGGGAAAAGTGTTTTAAATACCTATATTAGACGCAGTTAACGCATTTCAGGTCTTTGCTAACCCTCGTGGTTAACGGCCTATTGATTATTTATATCAATAACGCCGAGTCATAACTCACACCATTGTTACTGATAAATGTATAAGTATAATTGCCTCGAGAGCCTACAATATAAAACAAACCGCAAAGAGAGATGCGAGTTATGAACAGGTTTTATGTAGGTTCAGAAGTTGGAGTATTACACAGTGTTCTCTTACACCGTCCAGAAAGAGCCCTCACTCACCTAACACCATCTAACTGTCAAGAGCTGTTATTTGATGATGTTCTGTCTGTAGAACGTGCGGGAGAAGAACATGATGTCTTTGCCAATACCCTTCGCAATGAAGGGGTAGAAGTGTTGCTATTGCACGAAATGTTATCAGAAACCCTGGCTCAGCCTGAAGCTCGTGAGTGGTTACTGCACACCCAGATTTCCCCATACCGCTTAGGGCCAATATTTGCTGATGACGTTCGCAGTTACTTATCAGAATTGTCTTTTGACGAGTTGGCTTCGAACCTGATTGGTGGACTGAACTATTCTCAATTGCCAATTAAATCAACTTCTATCATGCAGGGAATGCACAGTAATAGTGATTTTATTATCGAACCGTTGCCGAATCATCTGTTTACTCGTGACACCTCATGCTGGATTTACGGAGGCGTATCAATCAACCCGATGGCAAAACCAGCACGCCAACGGGAAACCAACCATCTGCGCGCTATTTATCGCTGGCATCCGCGGTTTGCCGGACAGAACTTTATCAAATACTACGGCGACGAAGAGAAAAGTTACGATAACGCTACGATTGAAGGTGGTGACGTACTTGTGATTGGCAAAGGAAACATACTGATCGGTATGTCCGAACGCACCACACCGCAGGGGGTGACAAACTTAGCGGCTAATCTACTCCAGCATGGGCAAGTTGAGCAGGTGATTGCCTTGGAACTTCCTAAGCACCGCTCGTGTATGCATCTCGATACCGTCATGACTCATATGGATGTAGATACCTTCTCGGTGTATCCGGAAGTGGTACGCAAAGATATCAAATGCTGGAGTCTGACCGCAGGCAAGCCAGGTGAAGTCAAAGTTGTAGAGAAAGGTTATTTCATTCACGTCATTGAAGAGGCTTTAGGCTTGGATCAGTTAAACATCATAACTACCGGTGGTGATAGCTATGAAGCCGAACGCGAACAGTGGAATGATGCTAATAATGTATTAGCCGTACGCCCTGGTGTGGTTATTGGTTATGAGCGTAACGTATACACCAATGAGAAATACGAAAAGGCAGGTATTACCGTATTACCCATTCCTGGTAATGAGCTGGGGCGTGGCCGCGGAGGCGCTCGTTGCATGAGCTGCCCACTGTATCGCGATGACATTTAGTTTGTGTTGTTGAGAACATTGTCGGATTCCATTGCAGCAATAAGGCCACAACCACTTTTTGAGTCAGAATAATCGCTTGTATAGGGTTTCATGACACCTTGCGGTGTTAAGGAAAAGATAATGGATAAGAATAATGCGAACCAAGATGATAAAGGCAAGTTTTTCACTAGGTTTAAATTCCCCTCAGCCTATACCATTCTTTTCTTCTTGATTGCAGTGATGGCATTACTGACGTGGATCGTACCCGCAGGCCAGTATGATCGGGTGATGAGCGAAGAACTCGGACGGGAAATCCCAATAACCGGTACTTACAAGCAGGTTGACAGCAACCCACAAGGTATCGTTGATGTGCTGATGGCGCCTATTGATGGGTTGTATGATCACGAAAGTTATGAAGCCGCAGCGATTGATGTATCCCTATTTATTTTGATAATTGGCGGTTTTCTTGGCTTGGTGGCGAAAACGGGGGCGATTGATGCCGGCATTGAACGGGTCACGACTCACCTCGAAGGTCGCGAAGAATGGATGATCCCCATTTTGATGGCTTTGTTTGCTGCCGGCGGAACAATTTATGGTATGGCGGAAGAGTCATTACCTTTCTACACACTATTGGTACCGGTAATGATGGCTGCTCGTTTTGACCCGGTTGTTGCAGCCGCGACAATTCTGCTCGGAGCCGGTATCGGAACCCTGGGGTCAACCATCAATCCATTCGCAACAGTTATCGCTGCTAATGCAGCCGGGATCCCGTTTACCGATGGGATCGGGCTACGCATAGTTATCCTGGTGGTCGGCTGGCTTATTTGTGTGGGCTACGTTATGCGCTATGCCAAGATGGTGCGTGCCGACCACAGTAAGTCCATTGTTTTTGATAAATACGAAGAAGACATGGAGCACTTTCTGGGTAACAAGGAAGGTCAGGACATACTGGAACTGACTACCACTCGAAAAGTGATCCTAATTATCTTCGGAGCGGCTTTCGGTGTAATGATCTACGGTGTGGCGGTATTGGGATGGTGGATGGCTGAAATTTCCGCGATGTTCTTAGCTGCAACGATTATTATTGGCCTTGTTGCCCGTATGAGTGAAGAAGAGCTAACCACAAGTTTTATCGAGGGGGCTAGAGACCTATTGGGTGTTGCCCTAATCATAGGTATTGCTAGGGGGATTGTGGTGGTGATGGATCGCGGGATGATCACTGATACCATTCTCAACACAGCAGAACATGCCGTTACAGGCTTATCAGCCATTGTATTCATAAATGTTATGTACTGGTTGGAAGTTTTATTATCATTCCTAGTGCCATCTTCATCCGGCCTGGCCGTTCTGACAATGCCCATTATGTCGCCGTTAGCTGATTTTGCCGGCGTTAGCCGTGATTTGGTTGTCACTGCTTATCAGTCTGCATCTGGCATTGTCAACCTGATAACTCCGACCTCGGCGGTTGTTATGGGGGGCTTGGCCATTGCCCGTGTTCCCTATGTCCGCTGGGTAAAATGGGTGGCACCGCTACTGTTGATCCTGACAATCTTTATCATGGTAATGTTAAGTATCGGAGCCATGCTTTAAATCTCATCAACTAGCCCAAAACCACAACGCTGTCGCATGACAGCTTAATTTTACGTTTGTATGGGCTCAGTTCGGGATAGATCTTAGCTGTTATGTAGAATATCTCTATTTTACAGGTTCGAACCATCAGGCATAACACTGATATAAATCAGTATTAATGAACCTAAAAGAAGGTGAACACTATGACCAGGCAAACGGTTGTTGTCGCATTAGGCGGTAATGCTCTGTTGCGTCGTGGCGAACCACTCGAAGCCGACATCCAGCGTCGTAACATAGCCAAGGCTGCGAAAGCCATTGCTGAAATTGGCAAAGAGTATAATGTTGTACTCGTTCACGGTAACGGCCCGCAAGTTGGTCTGCAGGCTTTGCAAGGGCTGGCCTATAAAGAAGTCGGGCTTTATCCGTTAGATGTTCTGGTCTCCGAAACTCAGGGGATGATCGGCTACATGCTGATGCAGGAGCTTAAGAATTTATTACCGGAACAACCCATTTCCTGCATGTTAACCCAAATGAGCGTCAACCCGGACGACCCTGCCTTTGCCGACCCGAGTAAACCTATTGGGCCAGTTTATGATGATTTCGAAGCTCATGAACTGGCAAAAAAACACCACTGGATAGTGAAGCCTGACGGCCAATATTTCCGGCGTGTAGTACCGAGTCCGAAGCCAACCGGCATTATTGAAAATGATGCCATCAATACCCTGATAGGCCATGAACACCTTGTTATTTGTACTGGAGGCGGAGGCATTCCGGTTGAATACATAAATGGCAAACTAGTCGGGGTGGAAGCGGTAATAGATAAAGATATGTCGGCAGCCTTCTTGGCAAAGCAACTCAAAGCCGATGCCTTGCTAATTCTGACCGATACGGATGCGGTCTATCTAGACTGGGGAAAACCAGGCCAGAGAGCACTGCATAAAACTACCCCCGAAGAGCTAGCTCAATATAAATTTGATGCCGGTTCTATGGGGCCTAAAATTGAAGCCTCCTGCGAGTTCATCAATCAAGGCGGTAAGTTAGTGGGGATCGGCGCACTTGAAGATGGCCTGCGTATTCTAAAAGGAGAAGCAGGCACAAATATTAACCCTAAATAACATGATAACTGTTCATTGAGTCGCTACTCAGGCTATTTGCAGGTAGTTAATTGAGACTTATGAGGATAATCTTATGGCTTTCAATCTTCGCAATCGCAACTTCCTAAAACTTTTAGATTTTACACCTTGTGAAATTCAGCATCTTCTAGAATTGTCTGCAGAGCTGAAAAAAGCAAAATACTCTGGTTATGAACAACCAAGGCTAACAAGAAAAAACATTGCATTAATTTTTGAAAAATCGTCAACGCGAACCCGCTGTGCATTTGAAGTGGCCGCTTACGATCAGGGGGCAAAGGTTTCTTACCTGGGGCCATCTGGGTCACAGATTGGTCATAAAGAATCGATGAAAGATACGGCTCGTGTATTAGGCCGTATGTATGATGGCATCGAGTATCGTGGTTTTGGCCAGGAAATCGTTGAAGAGCTAGGTGCATACGCTGGTGTCCCGGTGTGGAATGGCTTGACCGACGAATTCCACCCGACTCAAATATTGGCCGATTTCCTGACGATGCAAGAACATAGTCGTGGTAAGTCGCTACATCAAATTACATTTGCATATTTAGGTGATGCACGAAACAACATGGGTAACTCCTTGATGGTTGGTGCAGCGAAAATGGGGATGGACATTCGTCTGGTTGCCCCCAAAGCATTTTGGCCGGAGACCGATTTGGTCGCACAATGTCAAGATATTGCAAAACACACCGGAGCAAAAATCACTTTAACGGAAAATGTGAAAGAAGGAGTAAAAGGCTGTGACTTCTTATACACCGACGTTTGGGTTTCCATGGGAGAATCAAAAGATGCATGGGATGAGCGCGTAAAACTCATGACCCCCTATCAAATTAATATGGATATCATCAAGGCAACGGGTAACCCTCATGTGAAGTTCATGCACTGCTTGCCTGCATTCCACAACGATGAAACCACTGTGGGTGCAGAAGTTGCGGAAAAATACAACATGAAAGGCCTGGAAGTGACAGAAGACGTATTTGAATCAGAGTACTCGATTGTATTTGATGAAGCTGAAAACCGCATGCACACAATAAAAGCCATTATGGTCGCAACGCTTGGAGACTAATTAAACATTGGCACCCCAAAATATGCGGGTTACTTGCATTTATGTGACCAAGAATAAAAGAGGCATAACCTACGTGAAATTATTGAGTAGTCTGTCTCTACTCGTTGGGATTGCAAATACCATGTGGTGTTTATTGTCACTTTAAAATTACCTATCATGCTGCTTGTTATACATATATCCCTCACTGTAAGTGAGGGATATATTTGGTGCGCTGAGTATGGTGGCGAGGGGGAGGAGTTCATGGCTGATACTGTTTGTCAGAGCATGGGGCAAAATGGTCTGCAAATCTGATTTCTTGCTCGCAGTTAGTCCTTTTGATATTGGTCTATATCAAACAGTTTGTCACGAATAGCCCAGAAGCGACCGCTTTTGCGGGCGATGATGATCTCCGGTGGTCGCAAGCGGTGTTCGTTGTTGGCGACTTTGGTCGGGGCTGTATCCGTAAACGGACGGTGTCGGTCGACCAGATGCGGATTGATGAATTTTTTCAGAAAGCTATCTTTTTGGGTTTTGGTCGCCAGCGGCCAGACTTCACTGATCTCGGTCTCTTCGTCACTGGAGTAGATGACTTTTAGCTGGGGTTTTCCGAACTTGTTCTTGCCGGGTTCCAGACGTAGATCCGTACATTTTATGATCATGGCATCTTTGAGCTTCAGTGCATCGCGGAGCTTTTTGTCAGGATCGACCATGACAGCATTACACTGGTGGCAGCGTCGGGCGGCGATATCATTGTCTGCGCCGCATTCCTCACAGTACTTGGCCCTGAATCGGTAGCCACACTCCTCGCGCTCTCCATCGTCATCCTCAAAATAGCCCTGACAGCGACGGCCGTAGTGCTCGATGAGAAAGCCTTCAGGGTCGAGTTTGCCCCAGAAGCTATTGTTAAAGCCGCAGGCCGGGCAGGGGACCATGATCACTTCGCTGTCACTGTTTGGCTTGGGTTCGCCAACTTCCGGCTGGTAGAGATCGTAGCAGTTTCCTGCGTATTCCAAAATCAGGCAGTCTTTCTTCCCTTCGAACAAACGTAGGCCTCTACCAACAATTTGCTGGTAGAGGCTGATAGATTCTGTCGGGCGCAGGATGGCTATCAGATCCACATGTGGTGCATCAAACCCAGTTGTGAGTACCGATACGTTGACCAGATACTTGATCTCCCGTCGCTTGAACGCCTCGATGATTCGATCCCGTTCATCGAGCGGAGTATCTCCTATGACCAAGGCGGCATTTTCATTGGCAAGGTAGCCCATGATTTCCTGGGCATGATTTACCGTCGAGGCAAAAATCATTATGCCACGGCGGTCTTTTGCATATTCAATGACCTGCTCAATGATCATCGGGGTTGCCCGTGACGACTTTTCGATCACGCTATCGAGATCGGCCTCGCGATAGTTACCGTTTGAGGAAGGGGTGAGGCTGGAAAAATCATAGCCCATAACCGCCATATCCATCACCTTGGGCTCGGTCAGGAAGTTTTCATCCAGCAGATAGCGGATTGGCAGCTCAAAGATACAGTCTCGAAAGAAGCGGTCCTGTTCAGTGCGGACCTGGCCGCGGGTATGGTACTTGTAGATCCATCCCATCCCGAGGCGATAAGGGGTCGCCGTTAACCCCAGGATCTTGATGCCCGGGTTAATTGCCTGCACGTGGCTGATCACTCTTCGGTAGGCACTGTTCTCATCATCGGGTACACGGTGGCACTCATCGATAACCAGTAAGGAAAACTCATTGGCAAATTGGTCGAGGCTATTGACCATTGATTGGACAGAGGCAAAGACAACCTGGCGGTCAGTTTCCTTTCGTCCTAATCCAGCCGAAAAAATTGAAGCCTTGAGGCCATAGCTTTCGTATTTACTGTGATTTTGCTCTACCAGCTCTTTGACGTGAGTCAGAACCAGTACCCGCCCTCGCGCAATGCGTGCGAGCTCTGCCACGACAAGGCTTTTACCCGCCCCGGTCGGCAACGCCAGTACGGCAGGGGTACTGTGTTTGCGAAAGTAGTGAATGGTCGCTTTAACGCTGTCTTGCTGGTAGGGGCGGAGGGTATACATATTAAATACTACTGATGGACATCAAAAGATGAGCCAGTTTGCTCTCGGGGCTAAGAGTGTACCTGAAATCAGCGGTAGATGGCGATAGGGAGAGCGCTCAATGTTGTCGGCCCACTTGCTAAGTGAGCCGGATTGGGCGGTATCGGTAGAGTCCGTAAGAAGCCATGTTGTGTCGAAGCTATGTTGTAACGAAGCTTTCTTGTTAAGAAGCAATGTGCAGCGGCATGTCTTCTTGTTTGATCACTTTGGTCATCATACAAAACTGACGACGTGGGACAAAACCGTGTTTTTCGTAGAAGCTTCTGGCTCCTGCGTTACCGATGTTCACTTCGAGTGACAAGGCATGTACACCCGCCTCGGTGACGTGTCGTTCGATCATCGGGATCAACGCTGTCCCGATGCCTTGTTGTCGCCATTCGGGCTTGAGGTAAAATTGGTCAATGAGACCAATACGGCCGCCATATTCGAGGCTGAAGCTATAGCTAACGGTGATATGGCCGGCGATCATTTTCTCGCCTTCTTGTTCGATTTCTATAAACCAGGCCTGACCGAGATCTGGATTACTGATCAGCTGGTGGACAGCTTTACTCGTTTGTTCGATCTTCTGAGGGAGAACTTCGTATTCAAATAGCTCCTCAACGAGTTTGAGTAGCATGTCTGTTGATGACAAACTTGGCGCAACAAGTGAGATGTTCATAGTACGACCTTTGTTGTTAGGTTTTTTCATCAAATCCGTTCTGATGATACTGTATGTTTATACGTAACCTATGTGTAACATGTTCATAATTAAAGACCACGAAAAACCAGAAATGTTCTATTTTTTGTAGCTTAGTTCGTGTTTGGTCGAAAAGCTGGATCATTCTCGCAGTTGCGGGAATTAGCGACATAAAAAGATTGCACTCTGCCATGCCAGTGTATCTATGTCCGTCTCGATAAAATTGGTATGATACGCGTTTTTGCACCATGCGGAGCCAGTAATGAGGCTTGATAAATTCTTAAGTACCACTTTGGGTATCACCCGTAAAGAAGCCGGTAAACTATTAAAAAACAAACAAATTGAAGTGAACGGCGAGATCGTGAAAAACGGTTCATTGAAAGTGACGGATGACTGCGACGTAGAGTTCAACGGTCGTTCTCTGAGCCTTAGCGGACCAAGGTACTTCATGCTTAATAAGCCGGAAGGCTTTGTTTGCTCCCATGTTGACGATTACAACCCTACGGTGTTTGTGTTGCTCGACGAGGTAAGCCCTGAGAAGCTGCATGTAGCGGGGCGTCTAGATGGTGATACAACCGGGTTAGTGTTGTTGACGGATGATGGCCAATGGTCGCACCGTATTACCTCACCACGTCATGAGTGTGAAAAAGTGTATTACGTCGAGTTGGCCGATCCGCTACCGGAAGAGACCGTTCAGACTTTTGCCGAAGGGGTACAGTTGCGCGGCGAGAAAGATCTTACACGTCCGGCTAAACTTGAAATCCTCAATGAGCGCGAAGCCGTGATCACAATCTCGGAAGGGAAGTATCACCAGGTTAAGCGGATGTTTGCCGCGGTGGGCAACAAGGTTGTCGGGTTACACCGCGAGCAGGTTGGCAGCATTGAGCTAGATGAAGATCTTGAGCCGGGCGAATACCGTCCGCTGACTGATGAAGAGATAGCCTACTTTCTGAAGTAAAACAGAGATAGATGATAGGGCGGTTTATCCGCCCTTTTTTGTGTCTTGGAGTTCGGTATCAGAACACAGTTAAACAGAAACAGATAAATTCCCACTAGGAAAGAGTTATATACCCAAATTCATCGTACAATATCCGGCTACCTTTTGATCCTCCAGTATTGAGAATTTATGACGACACAAGACAGTGAAAAGCTGAGCTTGCAATTGATCCTTATTTTGGGCGCTATTGCTGCGTTGACCCCGTT
>Ga0209272_10000944_pt1 | contig 19996 bp, 16 predicted proteins | sample tdDd002_FD_187125 | JGI IMG/M metagenome (GOLD analysis project Ga0209272, IMG submission 187125) | Marine sediment microbial communities from the Atlantic coast under amendment with organic carbon and nitrate - tdDd00.2 (SPAdes)... | ecosystem: Environmental > Aquatic > Marine > Coastal >... | reverse complement strand
ACTTCAAAGAAGTTAACTAGGTGCGAGCAACATTCGTTTACACACACAACGTGGCGCTGCAAAGGTTTAATAGGGGACTTTGCAAATAACCCCATAATTGTATTTACTGGCATGGTCATTCAACCCAATTAATATAACCTAAAAACTAACATACACCATTTCATGGCGAAATGTTGAACGATGGCTATAAAGGCGCGCATGTTAACCCATTAAATCACTCATTAAAACTGTTTTAGATCATCATTGGGGCGATATTTCTTTCTTGCCGAGTAAGAAAATAGGCAATATCCTGTCTCTATCTGCTTTGAAAGGTATAACTATGGAAACCGAGATAGAACTGAAGTTTTTTGTTTCTCCCGATTTTTCAGACACTTTACGTACTAAGATTTCTGAAACCAAAGTACTTCAGCACAGCTGTCGAGAGTTAGGTAACACTTACTTTGATACGCCTGATAATTGGCTTCGTCAGCACGATATTGGTCTAAGGATTCGTCGTTTTGATGATGTATATGTTCAAACAGTTAAGACATCAGGGCGTGTGGTAGCAGGATTGCACCAAAGACCTGAGTACAATGCTGAACATGATAGCAATGACCCTAAGCTAACCCTTCATCCGGGCGACATCTGGCCTGCTGGTAAAGACGTAGCGACTCTACAGTCGGAACTACAACCACTTTTCTCAACCAATTTCACCCGAGAACAATGGCTGATTGGCATGCCTGATGGTAGCCAGGTCGAAGTCGCGTTTGACCAGGGCATGGTAGAGGCAAATGGTAAGCAAGACCCGATCTGTGAAGTGGAGCTTGAGCTAAAGTCTGGTCAGACTGATGCTCTGTTTACTCTGGCTCGTAGCTTTTCGGAAGATGGCGGTATGCGCCTTGGCAACTTGAGTAAAGCGGCTAAAGGTTATCGCCTGGCGATGGGTTACACCGGTGACGAGGTAAAACCATTAACCTTAGTCGCTACCGATAAGAATGACACCGTTGAATCGTGTTTTATCAACTCGCTGGAGCATGCGCTTTCACATTGGCATTACCACGAACAGATTTACGCAGAACGCGATTCAATCGAAGCTGTGCATGAGATTAAAAACTCAATCAGCTTTATTCGTCAGATCCTAACTGTGTATGGTGGCGTAGTGCCGCGCCGCGCGAGTGCGATTTTGCGTCAGGAGCTAAAATGGCTTGAGCAAGATCTTGAGTGGCTACACGACTATGACTATCTCGAAGATTTGCTTGATGATAAAGGGCATGCGCTACGTAAACTCGATGCGCGTAAGTTCCTTGTTGGCGAGCTGAAACTATTGCAAGAGCAATTGCCTGATCGCGAACAGATTCTAGAGCTCCTGAACTCGGCTCGCTATACGGGTCTTTTACTGGACTTAAGTCGCTGGATTCTTACTCGTGGTTGGCAGCCATTCCTCGATGATAAGTCGCGTGAAAAAATGGCGCTTAATGTTGAACATTTCTCGGTTCAGCAACTTGACCGTACTTGGGCTGAGCTAATGGAAGCATTTCCACCAGAGCGCAATCTGACTAGTCAGGATTACATTGAACAGCAATACCGCCTGATGCGTAACCTTTATACTGGCGTAAGTTTTGCCAGTCTGTTCGACGTAGAAGAGCGTAATGGATTCCGTTTACCGTGGAGCGATCTGCTGCATGGTACTGATGACCTGCTTAAACTTAAAACCATCGAGCAGCTAGTTGATAAGCTAGAAGGTGAAGAGCGCGAACAGCTTGAACGTTGGCTGGCTCGTCAGGAGAACTCAATCCTCCACGCAATGGAGCAGACTCGAGTGATCTGTATTGAAGCTCAGCCATACTGGCAAGACTAGTTAAAGTCAGACAGAAAAACAACGGGAGCCTTATGGCTCCCGTTTTGATTGCTGTTTCTCTAATTGATCGAGACGTTTAAGGATCTGGTCTTGTTTCTCGACCAGTTCACGTAGTAGTCGCTCTTTGTTCTCAGAACGCTGGGTTTGAACCTTGTTTGGAGAAGTGATCAAAGAGGTAATCAGACCTGAGATCATACCGAATAAGCCAACACCACAGATGATCAACCCCGCAGCTAAAAATTTACCGCCATCAGTCACAGGGTAGTGATCGCCATAACCAACCGTTGATATTGTCACCAGTGCCCACCACAAAGCATCACCACCACTTTGAATATTGGCATCAGGCGAAGAGCCTTCGATCATGAGCATCATGCTCGATCCAACAGTGAGTAGAATAACCATTAACAAAAGGATCGAGGCCAGCGTAGTTTCACGGCGATTATTGAGTAGCTGGCTAAAAATGTAGCGGCTGGAACGAATAACAAGAATCACGCGCATGATATGGAAGATTCGTGCGTATCGCAGCGGTTCAACCATCGGGATACTGGCGAGAAAGTCGATCCAGTGTCGTTTCAAAAATTGCACACGATCTGTCGACCGGATCATATCTACGCTGAGCTGCAGGATGAAAATGCTACAGATAATAAAGTCTAAGCCGATAAGTACTTGTCGAGTTTCAGGGCGTAGTGGAAAAAACAATAAGCCCGAGATCACAAATAGCGCCATAAATGACAGGATCAGTGACAACAAGCTCATCGGTTTTGTATCGTCTTTGGTAGTATCTCTTTTCATACGAGGCTCGAAAAAAATAACAATCAGCGCGTTCGGGGGAGTGAGAGAAGCTGCATCACTCTAGTATAAGGCACTGAAATCAAAAAATTCATATATTGGAGAACGGACAATGACCAAGATGGCATTTAAGCCGTGGGAACGAGTTATCACGGATATCCGACTGGTTCCTAAAATGGTGATGCTGATGGTATTCAGTACACTGTTGATCATCGGTAAGCAACTCTGGGACGCAAGCACCTTTTACGACTCTCTTCTCGCCGCTACTCAAGACGCTCAGGTTGCACAACAGCATTACGAAGCTTATCTGGTGCAAGTCGCTTGGCAAACAGCAATCATGATAGTTGTATTCGTCGTTCTCTTACTATTTGCTGCTCGGGTTATGTTACGTCAAACCCAATATCTAAGCGAATCTATTAAATTGATGGCAGAAAGAGATCTTTCAGTGCCTATCGAAATGGCGTGTAAAGATGAATATGGTGATGTAGCGCGTGAGCTAGAAAAGACTCGTGTCCAATTACAAGAGATGATTCGTTTACAGATCGATGCCTCTCAGGAGCTGTCTGGATTAACTGAAGTAATGACGTTGAGCATGTCTGAGACTAAAGAGTCAGCGCAGGAAGAGTTTAATGAAATTGACCAGTTAGCTACGGCAATGAGTGAGATGACTTCAACGGTTCAGACGGTTGCAGGTCATGCACAGAATGCGTCATCCCTAACTGAAAATGCCTCAGGACAAGCCGCGACAGGTCAGCGTTTCGTTCAAGACACCGTATTGAAAATCAGTGAGCTTTCTAAAGACATTTCTGCTTCTGCGCAGGCTGTGAATCAGGTTGAAGAGAGTGTTGATTCAATTGGCAGTGTTGTTGGTACGATTCAGGGTATTTCAGAACAAACTAACCTGCTTGCTTTGAATGCGGCAATTGAAGCAGCACGTGCTGGTGAGGCAGGTCGAGGTTTTGCTGTCGTAGCCGACGAGGTACGTAACCTTGCACAACGTACCCAGCAGGCGACGGTAGAAATTCAAGAGATGATTTCTCAACTTCAATCAAGCGCAAATTCCGCGGTGGAACTGATGGAGAAGAGTGTTGTTGAAGCCGCTGAAGGTGTTGAACTGGTGACTAACGCCGGCAGTGAACTCGATGGCATTGTTGATCAGGTCAATCAGATTAACGATATGAACTTCCAGATTGCAACAGCTGCGGGAGAGCAAAGCAGTGTTGCAGAAGAGATGAACCAGAACCTGACCAATGTTCGCGAGCTGGTTGAAGCCTCAGTCACCGTCGTCTCTGAACTATTGGAAACATCTGAAATCATGCAGCAAAATGCTGAAGAGCTAGATAAGAAGATCACATCGTTTAAGGTCTAGCCTCTCAACTTGATTGCAATAAACGCCCACTGGCTACTAGTGGGCGTTTTTTATTGGTATAAATAGAGGGTTACCGTTCCCTCGACTGGTATTTCTATCACAAGGAAGAATCATGCAACTGCCAGAAAGTCTTGTCTCCATCTCCCAATCTGCTACTGAATCACTGTTTCAATCTGATGCCTTGTCTCACTGGCCTGAATCGTTAAGACAACAACTTAGCTACGTCGCGGGTCTGAGTAAGTTTGTTAGTGGAGCGCTGGTTACTGATGAGCATTTGCAGCAATGTCTACCTGAGATGCTGGCGGAACCGTCACGTCAGGAGCAATATCGTCAAAGGCTGGCGGCTCTTCTCAGTGACTGTAGCGATGAAATGCAAGGTCACCGGGTACTAAGACAGTTTCGCAATCGGGAAATGGCTTATATCGCCTGGCGTGATTTCACCGCGTCATGGGCACTTGAAGAGAGCCTGAGTCATCTGTCTCAACTGGCAGAGGCAATGATCTTTGAAACTTACCAGTGGCAGTACGACGCTTGTTGTGAGTTGTGGGGCACACCGACCAATGCACAGGGAGAAGCTCAGCCATTGTTGATCATTGGCATGGGTAAGCTAGGTGGTGGTGAACTGAACTTCTCTTCAGATATCGATCTGATCTTTACCTATCCAGAAAATGGTGAGACTCAAGGGACGCGTCGTAGTATCGCCAACGCGCAGTTTTTCACTCGCTTAGGTCAGCGAATTATCAAGGCGCTCGATCAGCAGACTTTTGATGGTTTCTGCTATCGAGTCGATATGCGCTTGCGTCCGTTTGGTGACAGTGGTCCGTTGGTGATGAGCTACGCTGCCCTGGAAGACTATTATCAGGAGCAGGGACGTGACTGGGAACGCTACGCGATGATCAAAGCGCGAGTGATGGGCAGTGAAATGTACCCGCAGTATCAGGAGCTGCGCCAAATGCTGCGTCCGTTTGTATTCCGCCGTTATATCGACTTCAGTGCGATTCAGTCTCTGCGTCGCATGAAATCGATGATCAGTAGTGAAGTGCGTCGTCGTGGATTGAGCAATAACATTAAACTCGGTGCTGGTGGCATTCGTGAAATTGAGTTTATTGCGCAAGTGTTCCAACTGATTCGCGGTGGTCGTGAACCAAGTTTACGACAGCGTGGGTTGTTAGAAACCATTAATGCGATTGAAGAGTTAGAGCAACTAACCAAGCAAGAGACGCAGGCTTTACGTCACGCTTATAAGTTCTTACGTCGATTGGAAAACCTGTTGCAAGCGATGGCTGATAAACAGACTCAGACACTGCCTGAATGCGAGCTCGAACAGCTTCAACTTGCGGTGGCAATGGGTTACACCCAATGGGCAGATCTTATCGCAGACGTGCAGACTCATATGGCTAATGTCCATGCCGTCTTCGCTGACCTTATTGGCGATGAAGAGGAAGAGCAGCAAGACATCGCGAAACACTTTGTTGAGTTGTGGGATATGGCTGCAAAGCAAGACGTGATTGAAAACATTCTTGAGCATGACATTGCGGTTGAATCACCTCAAACAATGGCTAGTACCATTATTCAGTTTAAACAGGACTTAGCGAAAAAGACGCTTGGACCACGCGGACGTGAAGTTCTTAACCGTCTGATGCCAAAAGTGTTTGCTGCCATCTACTCTCATCAAGACGCTCAATTTGGTCTACCGCGAGTGCTTCATCTGCTACACAAAATTGTTACCCGTACCACCTATCTGGAACTGCTTGATGAGCACAGTGCGGCACTGACTCAACTGGTTCGTCTCTGCACAGCCAGCCCGATGATTTCAGAGCAGTTGGGTCGTTACCCAATTCTGCTTGATGAACTTATCGATCCGCAGCAGCTGTATAACCCGATTCCTCTTGATAGCTATCGTACAGAGCTGCGTGACTTCTTGGCCCGTATACCTGAAGATGATATGGAGCAGCAGATGGAAGCGCTGCGCCAGTTCAAACAGATTTGTATTCTTCGTATTGCCGCTGCCGATATTGCTGGTGTGTTGCCTGTAATGAAAGTAAGTGACCACTTAACTTACCTTGCAGAAGCGATTGTTGAGTCTGTTGTTGGTCAGGCATGGTTGCAGATGGCGGAAAAATACGGTGTGCCTACTCACCTTAAAGAGCGTGATGGTAAGGGCTTTGCCGTGATTGGTTACGGTAAGGTTGGTGGCTGGGAGCTGGGTTATAACTCAGACCTTGATATTGTCTTTATGCACGACTGTCCGGTCACAACGTACACTGATGGTAAGAAAGAGATTGATGGCCGCCAGTTTTACCTGCGCCTGGCACAAAGAATTATCCATATTTTCTCAACCCGAACCGCCTCAGGAATTCTCTACGAAGTGGATACTCGCTTACGTCCATCAGGTGCATCGGGTCTGCTGGTTAGTCCTAGCGATGCTTTCGCACAATACCAGAGAGAAGAAGCATGGACGTGGGAACATCAGGCGCTGGTGCGTGCGCGAATGATTTACGGTGACGAACCACTACAGCAGTCGTTTGCCACTACCCGACATGAGATTCTCACTATCAACCGCGATGAAGCGACCCTGATAAAAGATGTCTCTGAGATGCGAGTAAAAATGCGCGATCATCTCGGCGGCAAAAAAGCGGGACGTTTTATGCTTAAGCAAGATCCAGGTGGAATTACCGATGTTGAGTTTTTGGCTCAATACCTTGTTTTACGCTACAGCCACGACAAACCTAAACTCACTCGCTGGAGTGATAACGTTCGAATCTTCGAGAGTATGATGGCTCAGGGAATTATGGAAGAGCAGGATGCGATGGCACTGACTCACGCCTATACGACCATGCGCGATCAAATCCATCATCGCAATCTTTTGAATCTGGATGCGGATGTGGCTGAAGAAAAATTCACCAATGAACGTCAGTTGGTGACTAAACTATGGCACGAGTGGCTCGAATAGGTTTTGACCACTAAAACACTATGTTAAACTCTCGCTCGAATTAGAATTTGGAGATCCACAATGAAGCCAATCCTACCGAATTACAGTGATTCTGGTGTGCTTATTATCGGCGATGTCATGCTCGATCGCTATTGGTATGGTCCAACAGGCCGTATTTCCCCTGAAGCACCAGTGCCTGTAGTAAAAGTAGAAAACAACGAAGAGCGACCAGGTGGTGCAGCTAACGTAGCGATGAACATCGCTTCTCTTGGTGGACATGCTCATATTGTTGGTTTAACAGGGATTGATGAACCTGCCAAAGTTCTCAATGAGACACTTTCAGCATTGAAAGTGAAATGTGATTTCGTTGGCTTGCCAAACTACCCAACCATCACAAAGCTACGTGTACTTAGCCGTGGTCAGCAACTGATTCGTTTAGACTTTGAAGATAAGTTTGAAAACGTTGATGCAGAGCTGATTCTGGATCGTATGGAACAGGCACTACCAAAAGTGAAATCAGTGGTGCTATCTGATTACGCTAAAGGTGCACTAGAACACGTTCAGCAATTTATTCAAAAAGCGCGTGCGGCAAACGTACCTGTCTTTATCGACCCTAAAGGTGCAGACTTCGAACGTTACCGTGGCGCAACTCTACTGACGCCAAACATGGCTGAGTTTGAACATGTGGTTGGTAAAGTAAAAACAGATGAAGAGTTGGTTGAAAAGGGTCTTGCTCTAATCGAACAATTTGACTTCGAAGCTCTGCTTGTGACTCGCAGTGAGCACGGTATGACCTTGCTTCGTCGCGGTCAGGAGCCATTCCACCTGCCGACTCAAGCCAAAGAAGTTTACGATGTGACAGGTGCGGGCGATACCGTTATCTCTGTACTGGCCGCTTCTGTAGCAGCAGGTAAGCCTCTTGACGAAGCATGTGCACTAGCGAACGCAGCAGCAGGCGTTGTGGTTGGTAAACTGGGCACATCTACCGTATCGACTATTGAACTCGCTGAAGCGGTACACGGCAGTCAGGACACTGATTTTGGCGTGATTGCAGAGCAGGCACTAATTGAAGCTGTTAAGAAGGCTCAGGCGCGCGGTGAGAAAGTCGTGATGACTAACGGCTGTTTCGATATTCTTCACGCAGGCCATGTCTCTTACCTAAACCATGCTGCTGAGCTTGGTGACCGTCTGATCGTTGCAGTTAACACTGATGAATCAGTTAAGCGTCTGAAAGGCCCTGGTCGCCCTGTGAACCCAACAGACCGCCGTATGGCTGTATTAGCTGGTCTGGGCGCAGTGGACTGGGTAGTGCCGTTTGGTGAAGACACACCTCAACGACTGATTTCTGAAGTTCTTCCGGATCTGCTAGTGAAAGGCGGCGACTACAAACCAGAAGAGATTGCTGGTGGTAAGGAAGTGATTGCTAACGGCGGTGAAGTTAAAGTACTTAATTTCGAAGATGGCTGTTCAACAACTGAAATCATTGATGCGATTAAAGGTGGCAAGGGCTAACCTTGCTCATCGTTGAAACGAAAATGCTCACCAAATGGTGAGCATTTTTTTATTACCAATAAGAAAAAATGGAGCCGTAAGGCTCCATTTTAATATCTATTCGAGAGTGAGATTACTCTTCCAGGTCACCACAGAAGCGGTAGCCTTCACCGTGAATCGTTGCGATGATTTCTGGTGTACCAGATACAGATTCAAAGTGCTTACGGATACGACGAATTGTTACGTCAACAGTACGGTCGTGTGGCTTAAGCTCACGGCCTGTCATCTTCTTAAGCAGGTCTGCACGAGTCTGGATCTTACCCGGGTTTTCACAGAAGTGAAGTAGGGCACGGAACTCAGAGCGAGGTAGCTTGTAGCCATCGCCGCTTGGGCTTACTAGTGAACGACTGTTGATGTCAAGAACCCAACCGTTGAACACATACTTATCAACACTGCGCTTCTCTTCGCTAACCACGCTAGAGTTCATCGAGCGGCTTAGTAGGTTACGAGCACGGATAGTCAGCTCACGTGGGTTAAATGGCTTAGTGATGTAATCATCAGCACCAATTTCTAGACCAAGGATCTTGTCAACTTCGTTGTCGCGGCCAGTTAAGAACATTAGCGCAACGTTCGCTTGCTCACGTAGCTCACGAGCTAGCAGTAGACCATTCTTGCCCGGAAGGTTGATGTCCATAATAACCAAGTTAACTTGGTTGTCAGACAGCACCTGGTGCATCTCTTCACCGTCACTGGCCTCAAAAACAGCGTATCCCTCTGCTTCAAAAATACTCTTAAGAGTGTTACGAGTTACTTGCTCATCTTCGACAATAAGAATGTGCGGGGTTTGCATTGGCGGTACCTAAACTTGTGAAAAATTTGTGCTAATAGAATAAATTCTAGGCAAAAACATAACATACAGGTAATGTGATGTTGATAATAAACCAAAGACTGCAAAAATACACTCTCTTTGATTGCCCGCCATCCTTGGTGCTTCTTTTCTACCCTTAGAGGTCCTTTATCCTCTGAATCCTACTAGTCTTTGAGGCGGATTCTATAATGTTAACAGCATGCTAACAACGTAGAAGTGTTAATTCCAATCACTTTGTTGATTTATATCAAGAGTTAGAATGTAACAAATATTAATAGTGTCCAGTAAATGTAAAACTGTTGGTTTTATGATAGTTGATGCACAGATGTGGCAAGCCTATTGCGATCCCTATTTCCGTTTCGAACGTGATATTGAGTATCAAAACTTTGCCATAATTACAGCGTGGAATCCGGGTAGTGTCTGGGTATCAACGCAAGAGAATCATCGAAATAATCGGCACTTAGCTGCTGAAATAGGCCATACTTGTTGTATATCGGTCGATGTGGGTAACCATGATTTCTCATGGAGTGAGGCGAGCTTTGCTGCCTCAATCAGCCAGTCACAGGCGCTCGAGTTAGGACGAAAATACGGCCAGAATGCCATCTACTATGTTGAGCGGGAGAAACTCTATTTACTCTCGTGCTTAGATAAAAAACAGCCAAGGGTGTTGCTTGGAGATTGGCGACCCCGATGTAGATAAAGGATTTATTATTTAGAAGTTCAAGGAGGAAAAATGAAAGATATAACCCCTGATATTTGTGATAAGCATGAGGACAAAGTCACCTTGCTAGAGCTACCGCTGCATAGCTTTGGTCGTAAGTGCGCTTTCTTTGGTGAAATTGTCACTGTTCGTTGTTATCACGACAACTCCAAAGTCCGTGAAATGCTTAGTCAGGACGGTACCGGTAAAGTACTTGTGGTTGATGGACATGGTTCGTGCCAAAAAGCCTTACTCGGTGATCAATTGGCGATTCTGGCTATTGATAACAACTGGGAAGGTGTGATTGTAAATGGTGCGGTGCGTGACGTGGCGATGATGGCCGAAATGGACCTTGGTATTAAAGCACTTGGGACTTGCCCATTTAAAACGGAAAAGCGCGACGTCGGGGAAGTTAACGTGACTTTGACGGTTCACAACCAGATGATCCAGCCTGGAGATTACATTTACGCCGACTGGAATGGTGTATTGATGTCTACTGAACTTTTGGACTGGAACTAAAAACGGAAACCAAGGCCAACTTCGATGCCTTTCTGCCACTCTTGGTAATCGAGAGTGGCATGAATATCCAGGTTCTCAGTCAGCTTCATACTACTTGAGACTTCAGCCGCAATGGTTGAGTCTTTACCTTCACTCACTGTTTCATCGTTATAGGAATGCAAGGTACTTTGCACTGAAAATCTTGGTGTTACCTGATAGCTAACACCACTCAAAAATCCCGTCTCATTTATTTTGTCATTGTTGTTCAGACGTGCACCTACATAGAGGTCAACTTTGCTGAAAATGTTGTACGAGTAGCCGCCATCGATTTTCCAAGAATCAAAATCGTTGTGGTCATTTTCGCTGGATAGGAAAATTTTATGAGGTGAAGTGCTTTGCTGTGCAGGTAAGGTAGGTAATTCTGTTGCGAATGATGAGCACGCGCAAAGAAGCACTGATAGGCTAAGTATTATTTTCATATGCCACTCCTTTGCTATTGTCTGCATTCCACTGCAAAACTAATTAAAGCATAAAACTTCCGAACTAGTTGCAACTTTTATATAGCGATTAGTTATTATGATATGTGCTTATGGTTTCATTGGTTGTTGGAATCGTAGAGGATTTAAATCCTTTTTGTGAAGATGACAGAAACAGAGTGTGAACAAAAAATAGTAAGTTTTCATTGACGTGAGGCCAAAAAATAAGGTAAACGTATGGGTAAGCAAACACACATCGTTAAAGAAAACTAATTTTATGCAGCACCAAAGCCTAGTAATGACCACAACCATTATTATTACCGACATCGCTATTGTTGGGGCAGGCTGCTAAGCGAAATAAATTCAAAAAAAAGGCCTGTATCCAACAAGATACAGGCCTTTTTTTATGCCATTTTAAGACACTTTGGAGGAAGGGATGCGAGTTTTAAAGTTTGGAGGATCATCATTAGCTGATGCTGATCGTTTTTTACGAGCAGCAGATATCATTGCTAATAATGCACAGCAAGAAGAGGTCGCAGTGGTGCTTTCAGCGCCGGGTAAGACGACGAATAAACTAGTCTCAGTCATTGAAGGCGCGCTGAAAAACGGCGAAGCTGAATTACAAATTGCTGAGCTAGAAGACTCTTTCCGCGATCTGTTCCAGGATATCAAGCAAGTTCTGCCAAACATTGATGGCAGTGGTTACGACAATCAGGTTAAAACCTCATTATCTCAACTTCGCCAATTCGTTCATGGCATCAATCTACTGGGTATGTGCCCGGATAACGTTAATGCTCGTATCATCAGTAAAGGTGAGCGTGTCTCAATTCAACTGATGAAGGCGGTTCTGGAGGCGAAAGGCCAGCCAGCGAGTCTGATTGACCCGATTCAATATCTATTTGCCCGTGGTGAACACTTAGAAGCGATGGTGGATGTTGAAATCTCAACACAAAACTTCCGCCAAAACCCACTTCCACAAGGTCATGTTAATATCATGCCAGGCTTTACCGCTGGTAATGAAGATGGCGAACTCGTGACTCTGGGACGCAACGGTTCTGACTACTCCGCAGCAGTGCTGGCAGCCTGTCTGCGTGCCGATTGCTGTGAAATCTGGACTGACGTTGATGGTGTTTACAACTGTGACCCACGTTTAGTTGATGATGCTCGTCTGCTGAAGTCGCTTAGCTACCAAGAAGCGATGGAGCTTTCATACTTTGGTGCTTCAGTTCTGCACCCTAAAACTATCGCACCTATCGCTCAGTTCCATATTCCTTGCTTAATCAAAAACAGTTTTAACCCTCAAGGTGCTGGAACATTAATCGGCCAGGATACTGGTGAAGATAATCTGGCGATTAAGGGTATTACTACGCTGAGCGACCTGACTATGGTTAACGTATCTGGACCAGGTATGAAAGGCATGGTTGGTATGGCAAGCCGAGTTTTCGGTGCGATGTCGTCTGCCGGCGTCTCTATCGTATTGATCACTCAGTCTTCTTCAGAGTACAGCATCAGTTTCTGTATTGAAGCTGAAGATAAAGCGATTGCTGAGCAAGCTCTTAGCGAGACATTTGAACTAGAACTTAAAGATGGCCTGTTAGAGCCAGTTGATTTTATTGATGACGTAGCGATCGTAACTCTGGTTGGTGATGGCATGCGTACATCTCGCGGTGTTGCCTCTCAGTTCTTCTCTTCACTAGCTGAAGTGAACGTCAACATCGTTGCAATTGCTCAAGGCTCTTCTGAGCGCGCAATCTCTGCAGTTATTCCAGAAGATAAAATTTCAGAAGCGATTAAAGCGTGTCACGAAAACCTATTTAACTCGAAACACTTCCTTGATGTATTCGTTGTTGGTGTAGGTGGCGTTGGTGGCGAGCTCGTTGACCAGATTGGTCGTCAGCAAGCAAAACTGGCTGAGAAAGGCATCATCCTACGTGTTTGTGGTCTGGCAAACAGTAAAGGTCTGCTACTTGATAGTGAAGGTCTGCCACTGGAACATTGGCGTGACCGTATGAAAGATGCATCAGAAGAGTTCAGTCTGGCACGTCTGATTTCACTTGTTCAACGTAACCACATCATCAACCCGGTTCTGGTCGACTGTACTTCAAGTGAAGCTATTGCAAACCAATACGCAGACTTCCTTGCAGCTGGTTTCCACGTAGTAACACCTAACAAGAAAGCGAACACTGCGAGCATGGCGTACTATCACCAATTACGTGATGTCGCGCGTAGCTCACGTCGTAAGTTAATGTATGAAACTACAGTTGGTGCGGGTCTTCCGGTCATCGAAAACCTACAAAACCTAATCTCTGCCGGTGATGAACTAGAACGCTTTAGCGGCATTCTTTCAGGTTCTCTATCTTACATTTTCGGTAAGCTTGATGAAGGTATGACTCTAAGTCAGGCGACTAACATCGCAAAAGACAACGGCTTTACTGAACCGGACCCTCGAGATGACCTGTCTGGTATGGACGTAGCACGTAAACTGCTGATCCTTGCTCGTGAAGCGGGTATGAACCTTGAACTTGAAGATGTCATTGTTGATCAGGCGCTCCCACCAGGTTTTGACGATTCTGGTAGTGTCGAAGAGTTTATGCAGCGTCTACCTGAAGCGGACGCTTACTTCCAACAACTTTCTGCACAAGCTGCAGAAGAGGGCAAGGTACTGCGTTATGTAGGTGAAATCGCTGATGGTCAATGCCGAGTGAGCATTGCCGCAGTGAACGAAAATGACCCTATGTTTAAGATTAAAGATGGTGAGAACGCACTGGCATTCTACAGCCGTTACTACCAGCCAATCCCATTAGTACTGCGTGGCTATGGTGCAGGTACTGAAGTAACTGCAGCAGGTGTTTTTGCTGATGTAATGCGTACATTAGGTTGGAAATTAGGAGTATAGCGAAATGAGTCGAGGTATGGATGTCGTTGTTTATGCTCCTGCGTCAATCGGTAACGTAAGTGTTGGCTTTGATGTGTTGGGGGCTGCTGTGTCCCCAATTGACGGCACACTGCTTGGGGATCGCGTTAAAGTTAAAGCGGGTGATGAGCCATTTAGCCTGAAAACGGCTGGTAGCTTTGTCTCCAAATTGCCAGACAATCCGAAAGAAAACATTGTTTATGACTGCTGGCGTGTGTTTGCACGCGAGCTGGATAAAAAGGGCCAAGAGCTGTTGCCACTAGAAATGACTCTAGAAAAAAACATGCCTATTGGTTCTGGATTAGGTTCTAGCGCGTGTTCAATCGTAGCTGCTCTGGATGCACTAAACCGTTTCCACGGTGAACCTCTCAATGAAACAGAGCTGCTTGCTCTGATGGGAGAGATGGAAGGCCAAATCTCTGGAGGCATCCACTATGATAACGTGGCACCTTGTTATCTTGGTGGCGTTCAGTTGATGCTTGAAGAGCTTGGCATCATTAGTCAGGAAGTTCCATGTTTTGATGATTGGTACTGGGTAATGGCTTACCCTGGCATCAAGGTTTCGACTGCAGAAGCGCGTGAAATCCTGCCATCGCAATATCGTCGTCAGGACATCATTGCTCACGGTCGTCATTTAGCGGGTTTTATTCATGCTTGCCACTCTAATCAGCCTGAACTGGCGGCAAAAATGATCAAAGACGTGATTGCTGAACCGTATCGTGAGAAACTGTTGCCTGGCTTTGCTGACGCGCGTAAATACGCAGCGGCAGCAGGCTCTCTGGCAACGGGTATTTCAGGAAGTGGCCCGACGCTATTTAGTATTTGTAAAGATAAAGATGTCGCTGAGCGTGTTGCACGCTGGCTTGAACAAAACTACGTACAAAATGAAGAAGGATTCGTCCATGTTTGCCGTCTCAACAAACAGGGTTCGAACGTAACAGGAAGTGAGCTATGAAGCTGTACAATATAAAAGAAAATGACGAACAAGTATCCTTTGGCCAAGCCGTACGCCAGGGGTTAGGCCGCAATCAAGGTCTGTTTTTCCCGCAGGAATTGCCTAAGTTTGATGATATCGACGCACTGCTAGCAGAAGATTTTGTTTCACGTAGTACCAAAATCCTGTCTGCACTGATTGGTGACGAGTTAGCGGAAGAGAAAGTAAATTCAATGGTTGATGCAGCGTTCCAGTTCCCTGCACCAATCAATAAGGTTAAAGAAGGCGTTTATGCGTTAGAGTTGTTCCACGGCCCTACGCTGGCGTTTAAAGACTTTGGTGGCCGTTTTATGGCTCAGTCTTTAGCAGCGGTATCTGATGGTGGCAAAATCACTATCCTCACTGCAACTTCAGGTGACACTGGCGCTGCGGTAGCGCATGCATTCTACGGCATGGAAGATATCAACGTAGTGATCCTTTACCCGAAAGGTAAAATCAGCCCACTACAAGAGAAGCTGTTCTGTACTCTGGGTAAGAACATTCACACTGTCGCGATTGATGGTGACTTTGACGCGTGTCAGGCGCTCGTTAAGCAAGCTTTCGATGACGCTGCTCTGCGTGAAGAGATTGGTCTCAACTCAGCGAACTCAATCAACATCAGCCGTCTTATGGCTCAGATCTGTTACTACTTTGAAGCGGCATCTCAGCTAAGTAAAGAACAGCGCGAGAACCTGGTAGTCTCAGTACCAAGCGGTAACTTTGGTAACCTGACTGCGGGCCTGTTGGCTAAAGCTCTGGGTCTGCCAATTAAACGCTTCATCGCTGCTACTAACGCTAACGATACGGTGCCACGTTACTTAGAGACAGGTAAGTGGGAGCCAAAACCGACAGTAGCGACAACGTCCAACGCGATGGATGTGAGTCAGCCAAACAACTGGCCACGTATTGAAGAGCTATGCCAAGTGAAAGACTGGGGCTTAGAAACTCTGGGTAAAGGCGCAGTAACTGATGAGCAGAGTGCTGAGTCAGTGAAAGAGCTGCATCAACAAGGTTATCTGTGTGAACCTCACGGTGCGATTGCTTACCGAGTTCTGCAACAGCAGCTTCAAGAAGGTGAAACAGGTCTATTCCTATGTACTGCGCATCCAGCTAAGTTCAAGGAAGTGGTTGATGATATTTTAGGTACAGATATCGACCTGCCAGGTCCACTGGCAAAACACGCTGCAATGGAGCTTCTATCAGAAGACCTCGCCAATGACTTCGATGCACTGAAAGAAGTCCTGCGTCGAGTGCAGAAATAAGTTAACAAAGGTCGCTTAGGCGGCCTTTGTTTTATAGAGCGCTTCGCTTCGAGAACGGACTTCGTCTTACGAGAATTTAGAACGGGCTGCGCCCTTCGAGAGGTGCACGTTATAGATGCTGAGTAGGTATCTGATACAGAGTTTTTTGTTCTAAAATCCAGAAAAAAAGGTTGACGCTTTCACGCCAACCTTCCAAAAATTTCTCGCTTCTCGCTTCTCGCTTCTCGCTTCTCGCTTCTCGCTTCTCGCTTCTCGCTTCTCGCTTCTCGCTTCTCGCTTCTCGCTTCTCTTATCTGTTCAACGCAAACGTCGGCAGCGATAAGTGCCAGCGAATCGCGCCCAGGCGAATGATTAGAGTTGATGCTACCCCGGTTAGAAATGCGGTGTCGCTGTCGCAGCCCATAGCAAGAGCAGAGGTGTGGAAGACACCACCAATCAGACAGGCTGTCGCGTAAACTTCGCTTCGCAGTACCATAGGGACTTCACGAGCCAGTACGTCACGAATAATGCCACCGCCACAGCCGGTAATAACGCCCATGATAATCGCGACTAAGGCTGAATCCTGATAGTGCATCGCTTTATCGACACCAATGCCAACAAATACGGCCAGACCAATCGCATCACAGACAGGGAGCACCCACCACGAAAGGCGCTTTGGTCGTCTGACAATAATCATAGTCAGCAGACAGGTGATCAGAATGGTCCACAAATAGTTGGTGTCAGTGATCCAGAATACTGGCGTTGCGCCTAAAGCCATATCGCGGATGGTACCACCACCAATTGCAGTTACACTGCCAAGGACAGTGACACCAAATGGGTCCATCTTTAAGCGACCTGCAAGCAGGACTCCTGAAACAGCAAAAATTGCAGTACCGAATAAATCGATTAAATAAAGCAGCATGGAATCCATGTTACTAAAATCTCTTACTAAAAATTGCGAATAAAAAGTGAGTTCGGATTGTACGAGATATCATCAATAACCGTTAGTGTTTTTGACGTACGGTTTCAAAATACTCACAAACTTGCTCAATTGCCTTAAGGGTTCTTGGGGTTGGGCGATTTATCCAGTCAGAATTGAGCGACCAGAGATATTGATTCTGAACAGCATCTAACTGATTTCCCCACTGCTGCCACATATTATTGTCGGCCAGAGCATGCTCAGAGGAGAAGATGACGTCAGGGTTGTTGATGATTACTTGCTCCAGACCAACCTGAGGGTAAGGCGCGGCACTGTCAGCAAAGATGTTCTCTCCGCCACAGAAAGTGAATACCTCACTCGGCCATTTGTCCTGTGCCAGAGTGATAATAGGTTGCGCACTCAACTGATAGAAATAACGTACTGGCTTACTGGTGTTGTAGTGGCTTTTCAATCTATCCAGATTTTGCCTGAAATCCGCAGCGGCCTGCTTACCGACACTTGGGTCCTCAGCGTACTCACTCAACTGTTCGATATTGTTTGCTATATCTTGTAGGGAGGTAGTTTGAGAGTAATAAATATTAACCCCGAACTGTTTTAACTTTTCTAGTTCCCCCTTTGGATTACCTGCTGGCCAGGCAATAACCAGATCGGGCTGAAGAGCAATAATTCGCTCAATTTTGATCCCTTGATAGTTGGATACTTTTTCGAGCTCTTTGGCTTGAGCAGGGTAGTCACTACGCTCACTGACTGCGATCAGTTTATCGCCAAGTCCAGCGGCAAAAGCCAGTTCTGTTGCGTGAGGAGCGAGACTGATGATTCTTTCCGCTGGTGCAGCAAAGCTATAGGAGGCAAATAGTACAGACAGACTGGCGACAATGAAGCGCATCTAAATTCCTTGATAGATTAAGCCCATCAACAGGCTTTGAATAATGATCCAGGCAAACATGCGCCATGCTAGTAACTTCTGCACCTGGGCTACGTGAATAGCTGAAGGGGCAATTCGTCCACCAAGTTTAGCCCGAACAGACTTCTTACCGTCATAGATAGCCGGGCCACCAAGGGAGAGTTCTAATTTTCCACCAACGGCCACCAATAACCAGGCAGGACCAGGTAGAGGCCAGGATTTGGCTTGTTGTTTAATCAGTTGTGCAGAGGCACTGACACGGTGGCCAATAGCAACCATTAGAGCGAATAGACGTAAAGGGATGAAGTCGAGTAGCGCGACTGCACGCACGGCTGCAAGTCCAAAGGGAGCATACTTTTCTCTCGAAGGGGACCAGGCACGAGCCAGTTCAACACACATCCGATAACCAAAAGCGCCGATACCGCCGCCAATGGCATACCAGAAAAGTACACCGACTACGTTACGTCCGTAGGACATGATTAGGGTTTCTGAACCTGCTTTCCCTAGTCCAAGTAATGACAATGGCGCAGTGGAACGATTGATTAATGGTTTAATCAACATCTTCGCCTGCTCTTTGTCTTCACGGGCGAGAGCTGCAACAAACTGAGCGGTAAACTTATCGGTATTACGCCAATCAATCGCCAGCAGTAAAAATGCCAGTTCAAATAGCTGTGGTTGCCAGACTAGCGGCTTTAAAGCGACAAGCACGACAAGCATAGGAGCTATCATTAGCAGCCAGGCCAGGCTACCCGAAAGCACGCTTTGTGAGTAGTTGGAGTTGATATTGACCTTGTCCGCGAGTTGTTCCGCGAACTTATGCCACAAGATTGCAGGGTGTGCTTCGCGGGGAAACGGCAGAATCAGATGACATAACAAAGCGCCCCACAAAACGAGGAGCGCTCCATTTGAGTAGAGTTGATGAAACAGATCTTCCATGACGTCTCGGAACTTACTTCAGTAGATCTACCATCTTGATAACCATTTCAGATGAGCTCTGCGCTGCTAGCGGTAGGAACTCATCAAAGCTCATGCCGGCTTCTTTGTCTGCAACATCAGAGATAGCACGAACTACAACGAATGGTACTTTGAACTGGTGACAAGTTTGAGCAATCGCTGCTGCTTCCATTTCAACCGCAACAACTGATGGGAAGTTAGTGCGGATAAACTCTTGGCGCTCAGCACTGCATACGAAAGCGTCACCAGTACAGATTAGGCCACGTACCGCGTGTTTATCTTCCATTTGAGAGAGAGCTTGCTCTGCTACGTCCATTAGTTTTGCATCAGCAACGAAAGCCGCTGGCTGCTGTGCCATCTGACCGATTTCGTAACCGAAAGCTGTTACGTCAGCATCGTGGTGACGAACTTCTGTTGAAATCACAACGTCACCAACGTTCAGGCTAGAGTCGAAACCACCTGCAGAACCTGTATTAAGGATCACGTCTGGTTGGTACTCGTCCAGCAGAATAGTGGTGCCGACCGCAGCGGATACTTTACCAATGCCTGACTGAAGTAAAACAACATCAACGCCGTTGATTTGACCAGAGAAGTAGGTACAACCTGCTTTGCTTACTTCTTCACGGTTTTCAATTGCTTGTTTAAGAATAGAAACTTCTTGTTCCATTGCACCGATGATGCCGATTTTCATAATGAATCCTGTTAATTAACATGGGTCTGGTTAGATGGAGTAAGTGTAACAGAAAAGGCAAAGATGGGAACGGGCTGCGCCCTGCAAGAGTTTAGAGAGGGCGAGAACGCTACGCTGCTGGAATACTGGATCGGGCTTTGCCCTGAGGGAGGTGGAGGCGGGTAGCAAGTTGATAAAACCTATAGTGTTAAAGGTGTTGACAGAACGACGCCTTAATAAGACATCATTTTCTCGAATCTCGAATCTCGAATCTCGAATCTCGAATCTCGAATCTCGAATCTCGAATCTCGAATCTGATGTGACCCCATTAAAGTAGACACTTAATACAGAGTATTAAGTGTCATGAAAGTTAAATCACAAAGACAATATACAGACGAATTTAAACGAGCAGCCGTTCAGCAATCTCTCGACTCTTCTGA
>Ga0209272_10000940_pt1 | contig 20013 bp, 13 predicted proteins | sample tdDd002_FD_187125 | JGI IMG/M metagenome (GOLD analysis project Ga0209272, IMG submission 187125) | Marine sediment microbial communities from the Atlantic coast under amendment with organic carbon and nitrate - tdDd00.2 (SPAdes)... | ecosystem: Environmental > Aquatic > Marine > Coastal >... | reverse complement strand
ACATTTGTACGGAAGTAATCGTCAACAACAACACGTCCGTTTTCTGCTACAACACCAGCTTCTTCAAGACCGATATTTTCAGTGTTTGGCGTAATACCAACAGCCGAAAGAACAATTTCACACTCGTGAACTTCAATTTCGCCTTTCTTATTCTTAATATTTACTTTCAGGTCACCTTCTTCGCCTTCAACAGACTCTACCGAAGATTTAACCATGACTTTAATTTTATTCTTCTTGAAAGAACGTCCCATTTGCTTAGAAACTTCTTCGTCCTCTATAGGAAGAATGGTTGGCATAAACTCAACAAGAGTCACCTTAGTTCCCAGGCTCGAGTAGAAATAAGCAAACTCAGATCCGATAGCACCAGACCCCACAACAATCATCGATTTTGGAAGTTTGTCAAGTGTTAAAGCTTTACGGTAACCAATAATTTTTTTACCATCCTGTGGTAAATTTGGTAATTCGCGAGAGCGAGCACCTGTAGCTAAAATAATGTGCTTAGCCTCATAATTGGTTTTGCTACCGTCTTCAGCAAGAACTTCCAGCTTTTTATCAGCTGTAAGTTTACCAAAACCATTAATAACAGTAACCTTATTCTTTTTAAGTAGATATTGAATACCAGCACTCATTTTATCAGCAACACCACGACTACGCGCAACAATTTTGTCAAAATCAGGCTTAATTTCACCTTCAACAGCGATACCATAATCAGCAGAATGCTTCATATAATCGTAAACCTGAGCTGATTTTAATAATGATTTGGTTGGGATACATCCCCAGTTCAAACAAATACCACCTAGTTCAGCACGTTCAACTACGGCAACGTTCATACCCAATTGAGCACCTCTAATGGCAGCAACATAGCCACCTGGCCCACTACCTACTACTATTAAATCGTAATTCATCTTTATTTTGTTGTTTAGTTTGTTACTCTTAAATATTAGACCTTTCTGATATTTTTACCTCAGAATTGATCTGTCAAATTTTTTGCTAATTTATTAATTCTAATTCTAAATAAAAGGAATTAGACTTTTTTTAAAAGCACAAATATGTACGCTTATCAATAAGAATATGGGCAAAACCCTACGGGTCGGGCTATCCGCACTCGCTCTTTGTCCAAAAAAAAAGACAAAGGAGCTCAAACACATGCTTCTATCCCTTTTGCGTCATTCAGTATTAAGCTGAGAGTATCAAGATATGAGAATCAAGTATCAAGAATTAAGTATGATGATAATTCGTAATCCCTTATTCCTTTTTCACTCTTTGCCCCTTTCACTTTTTAAACTTTAACCGTTAGCTTCTAGGCATTAGCCATCAGTTTTACCACTCATTCACTCTTTTACTTTTTTCCCTTTAAACTTTAGGCACTCATAAATACTTTAAGTACTCTAGGCACTTTCAGCCTTTTCCACTCTTTCACCCTTTCACTTTTTTACTCTTTTACTTTTCGTCCTTTTAAACTTTAGGCACTCATAAATACTCCAAGTACTCTAGGCACTTTCACCCTTTTCCACTCTTTCACCTTTTAAACTTCAAAAGACTTAGTTGAACCAACTTTGCAATAATAAATAAAATTACAAATGAAAAGATAATAGTTGCTCCCGATGGAACATTTAGTTTATAGGCCATAAATAAGCCTAAAAGCGATCCGAGTATCCCAAATCCAATGGCTCCAAGAATCATCTTACCAAAATCTTGTGTAAACATATTGGCAATGGTTTGGGGGATGGTTAAAAACGAAATAACCAGAATAATACCCACAACACGAATGTTTAGAACAATGGCCAAAGCAACTAAGGCAATCATCAAGTAATTGAGAAATTGCACTGGAGCTTTATGAGTTTGGGCATAGCTTTCATCAAATGCGACGTAGACAATAGGGCGCATCATAAAAGCAAATACTAATATTGTAATAAGGCATAGGGCAACAAGCAAATATAAATCGAGGCTCGAAACGGTAAGTATGCTACCGAAGAGGTAGGACATTAGGTTGGGTGCATAGCCAGGCGTCATGTAAATAAATATAATACCTAAAGCCATTCCCAGAGCCCATAGTATACCAATAACAGAATCTTGACGGACATCTGTTTTTTTAGAAACCCACTCGATACTTAGTGCAGATAAAACACCAAATACGGCTGCACCAAACACAGGATTGAATCCTAAAAACCAGGCTATACCAATACCTCCAAAAGAGGCATGTGTGATACCACCGCTAATAAAAACGATTCGTCGTGCTACAATATAAGTTCCAATAATTCCACAAGATATACTTGCCAATATGGCTGCCCCTATGGCGTTTTGAAAAAAACTGTAGCTTAATAGTTCAATGATTTCGTTCATAAAATTTTTATTTCAGATGGTCTGAGATTTTTTATAAAACAAGAAATTAGTGCTTTTTTAAAACGCGATGAGGCACTTCGCCATGCGTAATCAGATCGATAGGGCAATTATAGGTTTTGAGTTGTTCCTGATTGATAACATTTGAATCGTGATAACACAAACTACCGTTAACACAAGCAATTGTTTTTACATGCGAACTGATGGTTCCAATATCGTGAGATACAACTATAATAGCCATGTGATCGTTGAGTTGATCCAATACGCCATAGAGCTCCGTTTCGAAATGACTGTCGACATAAGTATCAGGCTCATCTAAGATCAAAATTTGAGGATCGGAGATAATAGCTCTGCAAAGAAATACACGCTGTAATTGACCGCCAGATAGTTCTCCAATATTCTTATTTCTAAGATGAAGAATGCCCATTTGTTCCATCAGAACTTTGGCCTTTTCTTTATCCTCGCTTTTGTATCTCCCAAACAATTTTTTGTGAGACATTAAACCTGATAAAACAACTTCGCGAACGGGTATTGGGAACTTCTTATCAATGGTGTTAATTTGAGGTAAATAGCCAATGAGGTTATCGTCTATATTATCGAAATTAACCTGGCCTTCAATAGGCTTAATTAAACCTAAAATGACCTTTAGTAGGGTTGTTTTTCCTCCACCATTGGGTCCGATAATACCAAGGAAATCATTTTCCTTTACTGTAAGGTTGACATCCTTTAAGACAAGTTTGTTGTCGTAACCTGCATAAACCGATTTCAGTTCCAGTAATTTGGTCATTCTATTGTTTTTTTGAGCATATACAAAATACAAAGTATTTTGCAGAAAGCACTATGGGAGTATCAAGATAATTATGAATTAGAAATTATGAGTTATGAATTTCAAATTCACTCATTTTCAACTTTAGGCACTTGTAAATACTTTAAGTACTCTAGGCACTTTCATTCTTTTACTTTTTCAAATAACTCATAATTCGGTTCATTTCTGTCAACCAATCTTCGCTAAGCGGGTCAATTAGAATCAATTCAGCATTAATTTCTTTAGCGATAATGGTTGCATTTTCGATATTGAACTGCTTTTGTAGAAAGATTGTTTTAATCTTATGAGCTTTAGCTGCTTCAAGCATCTTTTTCATATGTGCTGGTGATGGTGTTTTACCATCGTGCTCAATTGAAATTTGAGTCAGGCCATAATCTCTGGCAATATAAGAAAGAGCAGGGTGATAAATCATGAAGGCTTTAGAAGGCATTTGCTTAAAGATTGTTTCTGCACCTTTATCCATAATGTTGATATCCGACATCAACTTCATGTAGTTCGTTGTGTATGCCTGTTCTTTTTCAGGAGCCAATTGAACCAATACCTTGAAAGTGTTTGCGACAAGTTGCTTGGCTGTTTTTGGCGATGACCAAATATGAGGATCGATACCGCCTTCGTGAAAATGATCGCCATGACGGATTTCAGGACCTCTAATTAGTTCGATGCCTTCTGACATATCAACACTTTTAATGTGCTCGTTGCCTTCGAGAAGTTTGTTCAACCAAGCTTTTTCGAATGGAATGTGACCAATTCTCAGATAAAAGGATGATTTCGACATATCCTTCATTTGTTTAGGCGTTGGTTCATAGCTAGCTGGACTTGCTCCTGAAGGAATAAGAACGTTAACTTTGAAATCGTCACCAGCTATGCGCTCGATAAAATATTTCTGAGGTAGAATACTAACCGAAATTAGCTTGTTGTCAACTTTGTTTTGCTTAGAATTACATGACTGAAATCCTAGGGCTAGACCTAGAAATAGTATAAGAATCGTAATTTTGTTCATTTTATTTTGATGCATTAATTTAGAATAGTTTCAAATAACAAATGTAGAATATTTTACTTAATTAGCTATCACTAATATTAATTAAACTTTGGTCAAACTTACACTTTAATTTCTCCCGCAGATTTTACAGATAATCGCAGATAAACTGTTAATGACTTCTCTTAAATGTTTTAATAGAGTATTTTAAAAATTTATGTATTAGTAAACTCTCAGATCGTTTTTACTTCTCCCGCAGATTTTACAGATAATCGCAGAAAATATTAATTCCTTCTCTTAAATTTCTTAGAGAGTGTTTTAAATTCATGCGTTTACTAAATGCTCATATCATTTTTATTTCTCCCGCAGATTTTACAGATAATCGCAGATAAACTATTAATTCCTTTTCTTAAATTTCTTAGAGAGTGTTTTAAATTCATACGTTTACTAAATGCTCATATCATTTTTATTTCTCCCGCAGATTTCACAGATAATCGCAGAAAATATTAATTCCTTCTCTTAAATTTCTTAGAGAGTGTTTTAAATTCATACGTTTACTAAATGCTCTTACCATTTTAATTTCTCCCGCAGATTTCGCGGATAATCGCAGATAAACTATTAATTCCTTCTCTTAAATTTCTTAGAGAGTGTTTTTAATTCTCACGTTTATTAAATGCTCTTATCATTTTTATTTCTCCCGCAGATTTCGCGGATAATCGCAGAAAAAATATTAACTCCTTTCCTGAAATTTCTTATGAAGAGTTCCTTGCAAAAGGGATAGGAGCATCTGTTTGAGCTCCTTTGTTCTTTTTATTTTTGGACAAAGAGCGAGTGCGGATAGCCCGACCCGTAGGGTTTTGCCCTCATTATTTTGTGATGTTTAACGTTCTTCTGCTTACTTAAAGTTAACAATAAAAATAGCAATAGGTAAAGACTATAAGTTTGTTTTAGCAAGCTAATGAAGTTCTTCTTTTAAGAATTTTGCTGTAAAGGATTTGCTACACTCTGCTACCTCTTCGGGTGTTCCAATACACATAACTTCACCACCGTTACGACCACCTTCTTTACCGATATCGATAACATGATCGGCAACTTTAATCACATCCATATTGTGTTCTATCACGATAACCGTGTTGCCTTTGTCCACTAAGCGATCCAGCACTTCGAGTAAGACACGAATGTCTTCGAAATGAAGACCGGTTGTTGGCTCATCTAAAATGTACAGTGTTTTTCCGGTATCTCGCTTGGCTAATTCGGTTGCTAATTTGACACGTTGCGACTCGCCACCCGAAAGGGTTGTAGATGGTTGTCCGAGCGTGATATAGCCCAAGCCGACTTCTTGTAAAACCTTTAGCTTAGGTAGAATATTAGGAATCATTTCAAAGAATTTCACGGCTTGATTGATGGTCATATCCAAAACATCACCGATGGATTTTCCTTTGTAACGAACCTCTAAGGTTTCGCGATTGTAGCGTTTGCCATTACATTCGTCGCAATGAACGTATACATCGGGAAGGAAATTCATTTCAATTGCTCTAACGCCCGCGCCTTGACAGGTTTCGCAACGGCCACCTTTCACATTAAAGGAGAATCGCCCTGCTTTATAGCCACGAATTTGTGACTCTGGCAGCTTTTCGAAAAGTTTACGAATATCGCCAAATACGTTGGTGTATGTTGCGGGATTCGATCGGGGTGTTTTCCCTAATGGTGCCTGATTGACTTCCACAACCTTATCGACATGATCAATTCCTTTAATTTTATCGTAGGCCAATGGATCTTTAACAGATCGGTAGAAATGTTGAGAAAGAATGGGTTGTAGGGTTCCATTGATCAAACTTGACTTTCCACTACCAGAAACGCCTGTTACACAGATAAATTTACCAAGTGGAAAACTGACGTCGACGTTCTTTAGGTTATTCCCTTTACATCCCTTAAGTTGAATGCTTTTACCATTCCCTTTTCTTCTTTCCTTCGGAACAACAATACTTTTTTTACCATTAATATATTGGGAGGTCAGGCTATCGCCATTGAGCATTTTGTCTGGTGTGCCTGCAAAAACAATTTCACCTCCATGTTTACCTGCAAAAGGTCCCATATCCACAACGTAATCTGCCGATTCAATCATGTCTTTATCGTGCTCTACCACAACTACTGAGTTGCCTGAATCGCGAAGTTGACGTAAGGATTGAATCAATTTTTGATTGTCGCGCTGATGCAAACCGATACTTGGCTCGTCGAGTATATAAAGTACATTAACCAGTTGTGATCCAATTTGTGTTGCTAATCGGATACGTTGAGATTCGCCACCAGATAGCGTTACAGAGCTTCTGTTTAGTGAAAGGTATTCCAAACCAACGTCGAGGAGGAATTCAAGACGATCTCGAATTTCTTTTAAAACTTCGGCTGCAATTTTTAGCTGCTTATCGCTTAAGTGCGACTCTACTGTATAAAACCATTCGCTTAAAAGACTAAGGTCCATTTGAGCGAGATCGGTAATGTTCTTATCGTGAATTCTGAAATACAGCGATTCTTTTTTTAGTCGCTGTCCTTCACAAGTTGGGCAAAGTGTGTTTTTTATGAATTGCTCCGCCCATTTTTTTGCCTTTTTTGAGGTTGTGCTACTTTCTTGATTCGAGATGTATTTTAAGACGCCATCGAAACTTAAAAAGTAATTTGATGAACTTCCTAAAGGTGTATTCTCAAGTTTAAATGTCTCGCTTGATCCATCAAGAATGATACTTAACGCTTCTTCGGGAATATCTTTAATGGCTGTTTTTAAGTCAAAATTGTACTTGCGAGCAATGGCCTCAATTTGCCAAAAAATTAGGCTGTTTTTATATTTTCCCAGAGGAACAATGCCACCTGCGTGAATACTCGCACTGTTATCTGGAATAATTTTCTCAATATCGATCGCACTAATTCGGCCCAAGCCTTTACATTTAGGACAGGCTCCATGTGGTGAGTTGAAAGAAAAACTATGTGGTGCAGGCGTATTATAGGATAGCCCCGTACTTGGACACATCAGCAGACGACTGTAATATTTCATTTCGCCGCTATCCTTATCCATAATCATGGTGATACCTTTACCATGTTTCATGGCTGTTTGGATGGATTCTTTTAAGCGTTTATCACCGACCTCATTAACTTCTAATTTGTCAATTAAAATTTCGATAGTGTGACTTTTATAGCGATCCACTTTAAAACCATGCAGAAGCTCTACAATTTCTCCATCGACACGGGCATATAAAAATCCTTTTTTTCTAATCTGTTCGAATAGATCCTTATAATGGCCTTTTCGCCCTTTTACAACGGGAGCGAGAATGTAAATGCGTTTTTCATTGAATTTATTGTAGATGAGTTCGATGATTTGCTCATCGGTGTACTTCACCATTTTCTCTCCGGTTTCGTAGGAGTAGGCGACACTGGCTCTTGCATACAGTAGTCGGAGAAAATCGTATAGTTCTGTAATAGTCCCAACGGTTGATCGAGGATTTTTATTGGTTGTTTTTTGCTCAATGGCAATAACAGGGCTAAGGCCCGTTATTTTATCCACATCAGGACGCTCCATACCTCCCAAAAACTGACGGGCATAGGCTGAGAAAGTTTCGATATATCGACGTTGACCTTCAGCATAAATGGTATCGAAAGCCAATGATGATTTACCACTACCACTTAATCCGGTAATTACGGAAAGTTGATTGCGGGGAATGCTGACATCTATATCTTTTAAATTATGAACTCTAGCACCTAAAACATCGATGTTCTCAGTTTCTAAGAGTTCATTTTCTATGGTTTGTTTCGCTTTATCTTTCAATCTCTAATCTCCTTATGCTTTTAAATCCTCTCTTTAGCTTGTATTGCACTATACTGAGAAAGCTCAATAAGTTGGCAATTACTTCTTCTTTACTTGAGGTTTTTTGTATTCAGAAAACGCAAAATTAATATATCCTTTGGCAGGAAGTGTAATTTCGTACTGTTTTTTATACTTATTTGTGAGATATGGCTTTCTAAGCCAGGGATTAAAGTGTTTTAATATTTTATAATTAGCCCCATTTTCTTTGGCAAAATCGGCAAAATTTTTCACTGGACCTGTAATTTTAATCTTACGAGTCGGTATGTTTGGGTATAGGTCCGATTCTCTATATCTAAAGCCAAAGCCTTGTGGATTCTCCATAATAAGTTTGGTTGCAATTATTCTGAAAACGTATCGACCAGGTTCTTCACCTAAAAGAAGATCGTAATAAGAGCCTGCATCTTGAAGTTTCATTTGTGAATTGATGTGGGTTCGTCCCGCATTATAAGAAGCCGCAACCAAAGCCCAGCTTCCAAATTTTTTATAGGAGTCTTTTAAATACTTACAAGCCGCTCGTGTCGATTTCTCGATATTGTAACGTTCGTCGACTTCGTTATTAACTTCAAGTTTATAGTCGCGGGCAGTTGGTTTCATAAATTGCCAAAAGCCAGTTGCACCAGCTGGTGAAACAACCGTGGGAATCAATCCACTTTCAATCAGTGCTAAATATTTAAAATCATCAGGAACACCTTGTTTTTTTAAGATGGGTTCGATAATTGGAAAATAACGATTCGCGCGCTTAAGAAATAGTAATGTTTGCGATTGCCAGTAGGTGTTCACAAGCAATTCACGATCGAAAGATTCTTTAATATCCCATCGATCTAAGGGAACTTCTTCTCCAGCAAAGAAAAGCTTATCTGGAGTTTTTAGTGCATATACATTATATTTTTCCATATACTCGGTTCCCACATGTTCATTGCTTTTGTCGGAGAGTTTAGAGTAATTGAAAAGTTGTGCAACAAGATAACCACAGGCTAATAAGGCCAGTGTGAGTAGTATATTTTTAAAAGTGAAATTTTTATACATGGTCTGAGTTTTTTAATTGGTTGTCCTTAGGTTGTTTTTTGGCTGGTAAATCTAGAAATTGTCGAAATAATGCTTGAATTTATCTGGCGGTACAGAAACGCATATGCGAGCGTATTGTGCCGCTTCAGTTTTCTTCGTTTTAGTAAAGTAACTAAGTGAAACCGAACCAATTCTCTTTTCAAGAAGTTCTTCTTCTGATTTATTTACGATAACAAAAATGCCTAAAGCTTTACTGTGGGTATAGAATTCTGATGCCAGAAGACCTTTCTTTTGAAGAAAATTAATGTTTTGTCTTATACCTTCAACTGTAATTTCCTTGAAATTTTGTCTTGCCATTTTTCCTTGCTCAGAAGTCAGTAAATTTGCCACAAGAATTTGCGAAAAAGCATTTATCCCATTGGTTGCATACATGAGTCGAATACCTAATTCAGTATTGAATTCGGTATTTGTTGAATGAATAAAGCCTAGGCGTTGACCACTTAATCCAAGTGACTTACTAAAGCTTTCTACAATAATCACATTTTCAAATTCAAGCAAATCTTGATAGAACTGATCATCTTGATCACAGAAAATACGTCGGTATGGACTGTCGATAATAACAGTTGTTCCATTATTGTTGAGTATGTCTACTGTTTTAAGAATTTCCTTATCGTCTACTTTATTCCCAATGGGGTTGTTTGGGTCGCAAATAATTACGGCTGAATTTTTAATCTCGGGCAAACGATTTAATAAGTTGTCGAAATTGGTGTAAGTTCCCGACTGTATTTCTCGTATGGTCATGACTTGAAAATAGGAACCCCAGTAATACTCAGGTAAGAGAATTTGGTCGACATTTAAAGTTTGGAATGTGAGATCGAGGGCAGACATGCCACCACCGCTAACGCTAATATTAGCGAGCTTACTTTTATTGTCGAAATAATGTTGATTAATGGCTTCTCTTAATTCTTGTCTACCTTGAGCAGGCGGGTAGACTTGCATTGCGTTGCTGTTGAAGTCTATATTTTGAACAATGGGATCTATATCGACATTGCAAACGGCATTTACACCACGATTAAGTAGTAAATATTCTTCTCCTGTTTCAACGCTCTGTTTTCTAATTCTCTCTCCGATACCAACAATGGCAGAATATTTAGCTCCACTTTTTCGTATTTGCATAAGTTTTCTGTTTCTGGATTAAATGCTTATTTAGAATAATTCAAAGATAAGAATATCTCTTGTCATGAGAATGCTTCTTTGCAGATTTAACGATTGATTTTTATTTAAATTGCCACTCTTCTTATCTATCGGAACTTAAATTGGTATATAGAGAGAACGCCCCAAAACTATGTTTTGAGGCGTCTGTATTATTTTGTTTAATTAAAGTCTGTTGACAATAAATTAAAACATATAGTCCCAAACAGGAAGTTGAATAGGCTTAGTGTCTAATGCTTTGATAGCCTTTTCGTTCAAGTAAGTTTTGTTGATTACGATACGGAACATGTACTCGCTGAACCATTCATCTGTGAAAGTTAAGTAACCATTGTTACCATAAGTTGATCCCCATGAATTTTCGAATTCCCACTTAACTGGCTTCTCATTCTCATCTACATCAACTCCGATAAGTGTCATAGCATGTGCCGAACCAGACTGGCGAGTAAGGATTCGAGCTTTTTTGTCCATATCGAAATCTACACCAAAAAGAGATGCGTAATCGTAAGTATTCATATCCATAACACCTGCTTTACGGTTGTGCTGTTTTCCTACATCACAAGATGCGTACATGGCTTGATTATTCTTGATAGAAGCCATAGCAAATGTTTTAATTTCATCATTTGGCAAGTTTAAGTATGTCCAATTGATACCTTCAGCAACATTACGATAGTTTTTGATTTCGTAAACTTTATAATATTCACGAGTTGGGTCATTCATAATCATTACCATCTCGTCCTTAGCGAACTCAGGTGCTACAAGTGCCATAAACTCTTGAGGTGTGTATTTTTTAGCCTCGCTAATTTTACCATCAGCATCTTTGTATCTCCAGGTGAAATCAACAGGAGGCTCACCTAGGGCAAGTGCTAGAATACGGTAAATATCTTTCATTGCTTTTACCTTAGCTGCAGCAATTTTTTTAGCATTCCCTTTTTGACCTGCTAGTTGGCGAATTTTGTATGCTTCACCTCTCAACTTTTCGTTGATGATACGGTTTAGCTGACCTGTGCTATTTGAAATAGTTGTTTCTGGCATCACCTGAGCAGGTACAACACCATATTTTTTTGCGATATTGAAAAATGAATTCCAAACCCCACCATCACCAATAGGGCTACTTAAGTAACGAACTACTTCTCTGTTGTCCATATCCTCACCTGCAGTCGTAATAATGTTTTCTAAGAAGAAGTTAGACTTCTCGAATATATCCCAGAAATAGTTGTAATTATGCGAAAAATCGAAAGAGTTAAGGTTTAAATCTTTGATGACGTTTGGACGGATTGTGTTCATTGATGTGAACATCCAACAACGACCAGAGCTCTTTTGGTTGGTAATTCCTTTTACGTCAACTCGATACTTAAAGAAGTGATCTGTTGCACCGACTTTGTTTCTATTAAGTGCGATCTCGCGAATGCTTTTGCTACTTGTAATAGCATTCTGAATTGCTTTAGTTGAAGCGTCAGATTTAAAGCTGTTGCGAATTTCGTTAAGCGTTTTGTTGTCAATTTCACCCTTAGTTTGGGCCATGCTAGTACCTGCAATAGCAAGAGCTAAAACAGGAAGCATTAAAAATTTAAAATTCATGATTGTGATTTTAGTTGTCAATTCTAATAGGCACAAACTTAAGAAAACTATTGAATTTTAGCTTATACGAATTCCTACTAGAGAGCAGGTTTTTGAATTCTATAGCAAAGTTGATACAGGTGTGTTGGTGTAAAAGGTTTCATTTTTAGTAAGAAAAATAATTGTAAATCATGAAGCTAGCTATAAGTATGACAATAATGAGATAGATCGAGAATGTTATAGGTTTTTGTTTTGCGTATGCCTTTAATTCGAGTTTTAGAATTTTAAAGTATATCGTTTTAAACTCCCCTCTATGTTCATTAATATACTTTTCACCTTCTTTATTACCTAGAAGTTCTTTGATTCTATTATAATCATCCTTAAGAACATCATCTAGTTCGTACATAAATTAAATGCTTTGCTTCTGTAATTAAGATTTTATTTTCTTTTCGCGACGTACTAATCTTAGGCTTTCAAAGAAGTCAACGAGTTTACGAAGTAGGTCAGACCAAAGAGTTAGAAAGAGCAGAGCTGTTCCTAGCCAGATAATGGCAAGGTTAAACCAGTAGGTGTCGATATAGTAATTCCATATTCTTTTAACCGGAGCATAAAAATGGGCTCTACCAAACCTGGAATCAGGATACATGAAAATAGGATCTTTCTTTTGTACAAGTCTTTGATCGACCTCAGTCATTTTATTGACTTCGGTTCTGTTTAAAACCAAATCAGCCAGAGCTTTGTTGTAATAACTTTGTTTGAAGTTATAAACACCATCTCGCCCAAGCGAATCTACTAATCTAGAATACTGGAAATCTTTTTTGTATCCAGATTCACTATTTAAGCCCATAAAATGTAGCTTAATGCCATCTAAATACTGTCTGGTTTTCTCAAGTATATCCAGATTGAAATCAATTGTATTTAATTTGTTTAGGCTAGCGAATGGTTCAAATCCAGCTTCTTCGGTTAATTGAGAGATTTCATTTCTAAGAAGGTGGAAATGATTCTTAGTTTCCTCAGAGTTTTTTTCAAATTCGATATTTCTTTCACAATCTATAAGTATAGATTCTATCTTAGGTATTAGGAAAGAGCTTGTAAAAGCTGCGTCGCTTACTCCTTTTTCAAAAGCAAAGAAATGCTTTTCGAATTCATTATCCTTAAATTGGGTTACGGCCATTGCTTCGTATGCCCAGCGTGTCGTCATTAAATCACCAATAATTGGGACATAAACCTTGTTGGTGATACCTCCATGTAAATCATCAAATTTAATCATAGCTCCACCTAATAATAGTTGTGGAACAAGGATTAATGGGATGAGGATGTAAATTGTAATGACTGAATTTAGTCCTGAAGAAATATTCAGTCCAACCATGTTTGAATAACAAGAGGTTGTGAATAGTACGAGCCAGAATGAGAGGGTCATACCTTGAATTTCTAATACGAAATTACCTAAGAGAACAAAGGTTAAGGTTTGTATGGCTGAGAGTAAAAATAAAAATGTAATCTTCGAAAAGAGATAGGCATTTCTTGAAAGGTTTAGAAATTTCTCTCGTTGCAAAATCCTTCTATCTCGAATAATTTCCTCAGCACTTACACTCAAACCAATAAACATGGAAACAACGACCGCCATAAATAAAAAGACAGGGTAGTTTTTATTTTCTCCAAAGACATAGCTCCCTGCGGAAGTATACTTAGTGAAAAAACCAAGAATAAAGGCTAAAAGGGGAGCCTCAAATAAGTTGATGATTAAGTATTGTTTATTGGTAAGTTTAGATAAAAAGTTTCTAATCCAAAAGATTGAGAATTGTTTAGACTTGTTGGGTATCTTAAAATTGCTTTTAGGCAGACTAGCTTCCGACTTTATAGGTTCAACAGGGGCATCAATATTCTGACGATATTTATCGTTCCATTGTTTAGGACTTGTTCTTCTGTTTCGAGTAGGTTTTCCGTTCTCATCAATTTTCCGTGTTTCCACGATCTGTAGAATCTGTTCAGGATTTACATTTCCACAGGTTATGCATTCACTTTCGGCAGCATTTACTTGAGAGTTTTGTGTTTTAAAATAAACGATAGAATCAATTGGGTTACCCGTATAAATTGGATAACCACCTTTATCCATGATCCAGAGTTTATCAAACATTTTAAAAATCTCAGACGAAGGCTGATGAATATTGGCTATAACAAGCTTCCCTTTTAGGGTTTGTTGTTTGAGCAGATTCATAATCATCTCAGAATCCGTAGAAGATAGTCCTGATGTAGGCTCGTCAACCAAGAGAATTGTGGGTTCACGCATTAACTCTAAACCAATGTTAAGACGTTTACGTTGACCGCCACTAATGAACTTGTTTAAAGGATTTCCAACTTTTAGATTTCTAGCTTCGAAGAGTGCTAAATCGTGAAGTAGCGTATGAACTGTTTTAAGAATTTGACGTTCTGTAAATTCTTTAAAACAAAGTTTCGCATTATAATAGAGGTTTTGTTGCACGGTCAATTCTTCTATTAAAAGATCATCTTGTGGAACAAAACCTATAAGGCCTTGAATGGCTGATTTATTTTTATGAATTTCAAAATCGTTGATGAAAATTTCACCACTATTAAGTGGTAGATTCCCATTTAGGACATTTAATAAGGTAGATTTACCTACACCACTACCACCCATAATTCCAATTAGCTGACCACTTTTTTCTGATACATTGAAATTGTGGATTCCATTACTAGAATTTCGGAACCTAAAAATGGCATTTTTTACTGTAAATACAATGTTTTCCTGACTATCGTCTTTAAGGAAGATGCTAGCCAGATCTGAGTAATAAATTGATTTGATATTTGGACCTTTAATTATGGATCCATGTTTCAATCTATAGCTTTGGCCTTTGATAATTTTATTTCCCTCAACATATAGGTTGAGTTCTCCAAGATACCTAAAAACAATAAGGTTCGAGGATGGGAAATAGAGCGTTATTAATTTACCATAGAGATTTTCACAATAGAGATGTTTGGTTTTATTGAGATCTCTTTTCTGATCCTTTTTCATGAATAGTGAAAGATTTTCAGACCATTCTGTAATTTGATTGTTTATGATTAGAAACTTACTTTTATCATATTCATCTAGAAAATCTTCTCCTATAATAAATGCAATTGCATTAAGAAATTCATTTCGTGAGATCTTAAAATTCTCAGCAACAATGCTGATAAATTCAAATTCACCTTCACTTACAATATCATCTTCATATATAAATTCCAATAGGCGAATTAAAACAATAAGTCGTTCTTCTTGAATTAATTCAGATCGGATTTTGATACAAACATTTGCGGCCTCAGATAGGGAAATAATATTGGCCGTTTTTTCATGTACGTTAGACTGATACTCCATTTCTCTATGGTAGAATTCATAGTAGTTTTGGAATAGGTTTAAATATTCAACTTCATCTTCTGCACTAACGTAACGCTTAAGGAAATTGTCTACGATATCTTTCCCTTTGTTTGAAACCCCTTCTTCCTTGGCATTGGCTACAATGGCAAAAAGATGCATCAGTGCATTTAGTATAGATTCTCCCATTTGAAGAGTTGAATTTTAGTATTTGATAGTTAAGAACATGTTGAATTAATCAGCCCTAGCTGAACAAATCTAAAAATACGATTTATTTATCAGAAATAGGAACTGCTCACAAAAAACAAGACATAAAAAAACTGCAATTCATTTGAATTGCAGTTTCATATTTTTTTTAGTCGAAACTAAGAGAGAAGATTATTTTACAATTGCTTCTCTAAGTTTTACAACACTTGCAGTGATTTCTTCCAGCTGTGGTTTGGTCATGCTACCTTCAACTTTGTCGAAACTTGCTTTTAAACCATTAAAGTCAGCTATTAGTGAAGCAATGTTAGGATCTTGAGCTTCTGGCTTAAGAACTTTTAATAAACGCTCTAAAGAATCTTTCTGATCGAAAATTACTTTTACAATTTCAGGGTTTGTAAATGTATTTTCAGAAATGTGAGTTGCGATGTATAAACCTTCGATAAAGCTACCACTTACAACAAAAAGAGAAAGATTTGCTTTTCCATTTTTATTTAAGAATGCATATGTATCGTAAAATGAATTGGTGATAATTTTAATCAACTCTTCTTTTTTATCTAAGTTTTTCTCAACATCGCTTACTAAAGTTTCATTGAATGCAGAAGTAATTTCTAAGTTGTCAATTATTTTCTTAGACGCTTTTAGAAACAACATTGTTTCTTGCTTTCTGTGATAGGTACTTGCATAACTTAAATCAGCACTGTAAATACCAAGGTTTAAAGCTCGAGATTTTTCAGTGAAATATTTATCAGCATTTTCAGTTGAATTTGAAATACCTAAAATATAATCAGCCCCAATTCTATTAAGCATTGAAGTCAATTCAAAAGTTGTTGGAAGTGGATAAACCACGTCTTTAACCTCTTTTGCAATTGCCTTTTTAAGTAATGGCTTTTCAGTTTGAGTCTCTTTATTTGCTTTTTTATCAACAGGTTTACAACCAGTGATGTTAATTGCGAAGATTAATCCTAAGATAATCAGGCTATAAGGGGATGTTGTTAGTTGTTTCATTTATTTACAGTTTTATAGATCAATATATATTCAAGTTTTCAGCCTAAATTTAGCAAAAAGGCTGTAAATATGAACTTAAATTGAATTATATTTTTCTGGGTAAGCTCTTGGTGTGTAAGCTTATTTCTACTCGAATTATAAAAAATAATCTTATGTTGTTTCTTTATTGTTAATTCATATGAATTTTTTGAAGAAACCCTTGTTTGTAGTTATTTCCAATCGGCAAACTGTTTTTACCCATATGTACCATGTTACCTTCAATCGATTTTATTTTGGAAAGTGCAACAATATATGACTTGTGGACTCTATAGAATTTTTGTGTTGGAAGTAACTTTTCTATCCCCTTTAATGATTGATACGTAACGACATGTTCGGTATCAGTATGGATTTTTACGTAATCACCTAAAGCTTCAATATACTGAATACTATCTAGGCTAATATTAATCGTTTTTTTATTAGCCTTTACAAATATGTATTCCATGTCTATTTTTGCATCTTCCTGCAGATCAGTCAATTTCATTTTTTCTTCAGCTTTCTGTATGGCTTGTAAAAAACGCTGAAAAGCAAACGGCTTTTTTAAATAGTCAAGTACATTAAGTTCATAACTTTCAATAGCATATTCTGTATATGCACTCGTAATTATTGTTAGTGGGGGATTCTTGTACGTTTTAAGAAAGTTAATACCGTTTAGTCTTGGCATATTAATATCTAAAAAGATTAGGTCGACCTCTTTATCTTTTAAAACCTCCATGGCTTCCACAGCGTCTCCACATTTACCAACCAGTTCTAGTCCAGAAAGTTCAGCAATGTATTTTTCTAATACACGTTGAGCTAAAGGTTCATCGTCTATTATTAAGCATCTTAGTTTCATATTTGTTTTTTTTTCTTTCTAAGACTTGGTGGCTAGTCTTAAGGTTAGCTGGCATCAGCCAACCAAATTAATCATTTTTTTGAATAATTAGGATAATCTTATGCTTAGAGTGATTTTGAATGCTTTTTCTCCTTTTTCAATTTTCATCTTATGTTTTTGAGGGTAAATAAGTTCAAGGCGTCTGATGACATTTTGAATGCCAATTCCTCCACTACCTGTTTTTGAATTACTCCAGTTGGGGTCGTAGCTATTTTCAATAATGAGCTCCATTTGTTCATTTTCATCGAAATTGAAAATGATATTGATGAAACTATCGGTATTTTTTCCGAAGACACCGTGCTTAAAAGCATTTTCAATAAGTGGCTCGAACAGAAGTGGAGCGATTTTGTGTCCGTCAGAATGCCCATTTACAATAAAATTGATTGGTGTATTTTCATCCAATCTAATTTTATGAAGACTGATGTAATTTTTTGTGAAATCGAGCTCCTTGTTGATGTCGACGTATTTCTCATTACAATCGTATAGGATGTATCGCATTAGGTCCGAGAGTTGGAGTACAACAGTTGCTGTATCATCAGATTTGTCTAGAGCTAAGGAGTATATGTTGTTTAGTGAGTTGAATAAAAAATGGGGTTTAATTTGAGTCTTTAATACTTTAAGCTCGGCTTCGAGCTTTTCTTTTTCGATATCTTTAAGTTGACCCGATATTTTTTGAAGAATAAACCATTCTCTGGTTAAAGAAAAAATACTGGTAATGCCGACATAAACAAACGAGTAGAAAAAGAAGCCAAACCACTCAAGAAAAACGAATGATTTGAAGCCGTCGTCCTCTAAAACAAAGCTGTTTAATGGATATATGAGTAAGAATTGGATTAATAACGCCGATAGTCCAACTGTAATAAACAGGCTTGTAAAAAAAAGGAAGAACGACTTTTTCTTAAAAAAAGCAGGGATTAATATTCTCAAATTGATGTAAACTGCTGTTGCAAAGCAAATATGAAAGGCTATTGCAAGTGAGATCATTTCAAAAGTTAGAACATTTTTAAATTCACTCGCTAAAAACATGAATAATAACCAGAAGAAAATAGACGTTAGCCAAAATATAATGTGGTAGGTTATTTTGGTTCTGGACATTAAGATAGGTGTGGTCATAAATCGTTTTTGAAATTGCTGCATGAAAATAAAAAACAATATGGAGTATATGAAATAAATATTAAAATAAGATTGATTAAGGTGATGAAGCGATCTGTTTTACACGATTTTTATTAGCTTCGTTAAAACCTAATGACTAAAATGCTATGTTTAAGAAAGAGCTTCTGTTTTGGAATGTTGATACGCAATTTGATTTTATGAATCCGAATGGTAAATTATATGTGCTTGGTTCAGAAGAAATATTGCCTATACTGAAGTGTTTAACTTCATTGGCAAAAGAGAGAAATATTCAGGTTGTAAACACGGCTGATCATCATTATCCTGATGCAAAAGAGTTATCGGATACGCCCGATTTTATAAAAACCTTTCCTCCACATTGTATGGCTAATACAGATGGAGCAGATTATATGAAAGAAACGCAGCCTGAGAGCCCATTTGTCGTACAGTGGGATAGGGGATATTCAGGTGAGGAAATTAAATCTCTTCTGTCTATAAGGAATATAGTTGTTTTGAAAGATGTTTTTGATGTTTTTGAAGGTAACCCGAATACTAAAAATCTTGTTAAACACTTAGCTCCTCAAAAGGTTTTTGTTTATGGTGTGACGACTAACGTTTGTGTTGATTGTGCCGTTTGTGGATTGGCAAAAATGGGAGTAAAAGTATATGTTATTGAGAATGCAATAAAGGAATTACCCAATATCCCACTTCCTTTTGAAAAATGGGATCGATTAGGTGTCAAGCGAATAAATTTCGCAGATATTGAACGCCATTTTTAATCGCTTGCTGATAAATTAGAGCTTTGGCTATTAGGCTTTCCAAAGCTCTTCCACTTTTTTAATTTTTTCTTCTAAGGGCATAAAGCCATCTAGCCAATGGATTTCGAATCCGCTTCTTTCCATTTTCCTGAACCAGGTCATTTGGCGTTTTGCAAACTGATGAATAGCAATCTCTAATTGAGAAAACATTTCTTCGTATGTTAATTCACCAATCACATATTTAGTCAAGAATTTATATTCTAAGCCATAATAAATTAAATCTTCAGGACTGACGCCTGATTCTATTAAACCTTTAATCTCTTCAACCATCCCCGAATCTAATCTTTCTTTAAGGCGTTGAGTAATTCGACTTCTTCTATCTTCTCGGTCGAACTTGATTCCAATTAAAAGTGGTTTAAGTTCAGGGTGCTTCAATTCAATTTCAGGGTGTGAAGCATAGTAGCGTTCTATCTCAATGGCTCGGATTGCACGTTTCTTCGTTTCTAAATCGGAGTTGTTGTGTACCTCTTTATATTCTCTAAGGATATCACCAAGTTCTTCAAGGCTTTTATCTAATAAAGTGTCTCTAAAATCTTGATCTTTTGGCACAGCAATAAGTTTGTAACCTTTTAAGCAAGCTTCAAGGTACATTCCCGTACCACCACACACAAGAGGTAGGTGCTTTCTTTTTTGAATGTTTTCAAATGCATCAACAAAATCGCGCTGAAATTCATAGACGTTGTATTTGTATCCGGCATCCGCAATATCGATTAAATGATGAGGGATTTTTTGTCCATCAATCGTATATTCTTCAATATCTTTTCCTGTGCCCAAGTCCATGCCACGATATATCTGTCGTGAGTCTGCACTAATAATTTCAGCATCAA
>Ga0209272_10000938_pt1 | contig 20031 bp, 15 predicted proteins | sample tdDd002_FD_187125 | JGI IMG/M metagenome (GOLD analysis project Ga0209272, IMG submission 187125) | Marine sediment microbial communities from the Atlantic coast under amendment with organic carbon and nitrate - tdDd00.2 (SPAdes)... | ecosystem: Environmental > Aquatic > Marine > Coastal >... | reverse complement strand
ATTGGTATGGAGGCTCTCCTTCGTATCGAAACCGTAGATGGTGTTTCAATCCGACCAGACATCTTCTTCTCCGACAACAGTTGGGATAAGAGTTTCCGTCTTGCCGTAGAATTCCTAAGTCGCGCTATCCATATACGAAATTTTGCCAAGCACTTTGCTGGTTCTGGGGTTAAGTTGTTTTTAAACGTCATGCCTGCCGCCCTGCTCACACTAACCACCGATATGGGGTTCAAAGATACAGGGTTGCTTTATCAACGTTTAAAAGCCCTTAATATGGAGACGAGCGACGTTGTTTTTGAAGTAATTGAACAGCATTGTGAAGAAACAGAAAGCCTCATAAAAGCCGTCGAAAAGCTCAAAGCCAGTGGTTTCCTATTCGCGATTGACGACTACGGCGCCCAGTATTCCGACCAAAAAAGAGTTCTTCAGCTCTGTCCTGATATTATCAAGATTGACCGTTCTTATTTATTAGAGTTCTGCAATGGTAACGAAGATGCCGTCTTCAGCGCTATAGAGCTCGCACAGAATTTAGGCGCGAAGGTTGTGATTGAAGGTGTCGAGCAAGAGAACCAACTGGCTGCAATGCAAGCGCTCTGTGTAGACTTTTTTCAAGGGTTCTATCTAGGAAAGCCGAAATCAATCCACCATTGGACAGTGCAAAAAGCCAATGCCAAAGTTCTGCATTAAACGTATTATCGAAGATACAGATTAAATCGTTTTAGATACAAAAGCGCCGCCTAGGTTACTCACCAAGGCGGCGCTTTTCTGTTTACGTCGATTTTAATATCGAAAGGAAACGCTTAGAAGAAGTCGATGGAGTTACGACCACTCTTAGGATCGCGAACCGCTTGAGGCTTGTCCGCTTTCTTACCTTTATTAGCGGACTGCGACAGCGCTTCTTGCTGAGCTTTACGCTCTTTGTGTGCCACTTTACGACCCGTCGATTTAGGGCCCTTAACGTTCGCTTTCTCGCTCTTTTTCGAGCGAGACTTTTCTTTACGTGCCGCTTGCGCTTCTTTCTTCGCCTTTTTCTCTGCCTTTTGCTCTGCAGTTTCTGGCTCAGTCACTGGCGCATCACACACAACGACATAATATTCTTGGTTGAACTCGAAGAAATCACCGTCGTACATTTTGCGACGTTTACGCGTTTCTAGCTCACCATTTACCGCTACGTAACCTTCTTCGATGATGTGTTTTGCTTCACCACCGCCACTCACCAAGTTTGCGATTTTGAAAAGCTTGTACAGCTCAATTGGGTGCGCGTCAACGTCGATACCGATCGCTTCGATCTCAATCTCTTCGCCTTCTAAATACTCTTCGTGTTCGTAATCTTGGGTCATGTTCATTACTCATTTTTCTTGATGAACGGAGTTTAAACGGAATGCGTACAAATAGAAACGTGATCTTCACTCAACTTGTCCAATTGGGTATATACTCACCCAATAACTCCTTGAACGAGCGATATTTTGTCTAATAAGAACCACATTACCTTTGCCAGCGCCAACCTGTTTAACTTTATTGCTCCACCTGATGCGTATTATGATTTCGAGAATATCTACTCACTCGATGATTGGCACGACAAACTCGCTTGGACCAAATCGCAACTCGAACAGCTCGATCCTGATGTCATTGGCTTACAAGAAGTATTTAGCATAGAAGAGACCAAAGCCTTCTTTGCCGAAATAGGTTACGAGTACTTTGCCACAGTCGACACGCCACATATCGAAGGCGATTACATCTACTCTCGCCCTGTTGTCGCTGTCGCCTCACGCTTTCCGATTGAAAGCTTTGAAGCAGTTACATTCGATAAAGAGACACTCAATGCCTTTGGTGAAATTGACGCGCCAACTTTCAGCCGCAAACCCGTTCGCGCCTGCATTGTTCACCCTATCATTGGTCATATCTCTGTGTACGTCACACATTTGAAGTCACAACGCCCTGCAGACTCAGATACACCTGAACAAGCAAGCCGACCGATTGCCCGCTGGCTGTCAACGCAACAACGCGGCTGGGAAGCAGCAATGCTGCGCGACGCCATGCAAAGGCAGTACGCATTGATTCCAATGCCGACAGTATTAATGGGCGACATGAACCAAGCCATCACTCCAACGAGCGTTAACAATGTTTTGACCGAGCATTACGGTGACAGCGGCACTGATTTACAACTCAACGATGGCTGGGAGTTACAAATGTCACCGTCGCTAGAGTCACGACCGGCGACACACTACCATTTTGCCAAAGGAAACGTGTTGGATCACATCTTACTGTCGCAGGAGTTTGATGCGCATGCCGATGTATCAATAGCGGAAGTCACGGACTACCAAGTGCTGGATTCGCACTTAATCAATCCGTCTTTTGAAAGAGATAAGAACGCCAGCGACCACGCCTTTGTGGCGCTGACGGTAGAAATTAAGCTTTAGCGTCGGTGTGACGCTTTACAATCTTACGCGGAATCAACTCTACACCCGCTTTATATCGTTTCGCTGAAGCGTTAAGTGCAAGCTCCATTGCGCTGTCGGCAATCAGCTCAAATTGCTGTGGTAGCGAGTTGATTTTGATTGGCAGGAAGTCCAGTAAGCGGTTATCACCAAAGGTGGCCAAACGTACTTTGCCCATCAGTTGTGGCTTTTCTAACATCACGTCCAACACGCCTTCCAATAAAGTGTAAGACATCGTCACTACCGCATCAGGTAGTTGGCCTTTTGCAATCCACTCTTCCAGCACTTTCTTGCCTTCCTCACGAGAGAAGTGCTGGCCATAACCCACAAGCACCTCTTTCCCCTCTTGCTGACAAGCAGAACGGAAACCCAGTTCACGCTCTTTAGAAACTTGAAGCTCTTCCAATGCGCCAATCAAACCGATGGATTCAATTTCCGAAGACAGCACCGATTCGGTAAGCTCAAATGCCGCATCGAAATCTTCACTGATCACACAGCAAAAGTGTTCATCATCCATAGGACGGTCGAGTGCGATAACTGGCGTGCCCGAGTTTTGCAGCTTTAAGTAATACTCACTGGCTGCTGGCATACTGCTCGCCACAAATAACGCATCAATGCGGCGACTAACCAGCGCTTCCGCGACCTTCTCTTCAGTTTGTGGATTGTCATCTGAGCAACCAATTAGAATCTGATAACCCGCTTTGCGCGAGTTCTGCTCAATCAGCTTTGCTAAACGTGCGTAACTGGTGTTCTCTAAATCAGGAATGATTAATCCGAACGAGCGTGAATTGCCAGCCCGCAGTGAAGACGCGGCGTGATCCGGCTTGTAGTTGTATTGGTCGACTACCGCCATCACTTTCTTTTGGGTCTTCTCGCTAATGCGGTACTTCTGCGCCTTTCCGTTAATCACATAGCTTGCTGTGGTCTTAGAAACCCCAGCCAATTTTGCTATCTCATCCAGTGTCATATCGTAAGCCTTATTCTGTGCGCAGGATCATATTAATACATCAATGATCCTTCGATAAGTTGAATTATATGCTGAACCGATTCAGTATAAAAGCTGAAAGGATTCAGCAAAACTCAAAAATTGACGAGAATCACCAAAATCACCCATTGCAGACTCGCTTTACTAAGCTATAGACACAATAAAGCAATGATTGATTACCCTATGATTTTAAAAACGGTTTCGCTGAATGCTTTAAAAATTTGCCCAATTGCTGAATCGATTCAGTTCATTGTTAAGCAGCTTATATTGATAAACGTACTGCGCAGCAAGAGATACACCGGGTCAGCAAACAACAGATAAAGGCGTTACGCATAGAATAAGCGCACTGCGTAACCAAGATGAATTAGAAATAGATACCTTAAGGCTGGAGAAGCACCATGCTTAAGCTAAGTAAGAACGACATTACCCTATCTCAATCCGCTACAGATAAGTTTGAAGCGATCAAAAACATCGCTCAAAGCCTGACAGACAAAGGTCTGGTTGAACAAGGCTATGTAGAAGGCATGCTAAACCGTGAAAACCAAAACTCAACATTCTTGGGTAACGGTATTGCGATTCCACACGGAACAACCGACACACGTTCAATGGTGAAAACCACTGGCGTAGCGGTTCACCACTTCCCAGAAGGCGTTGAATGGGGTGACGGCAATAAAGTATTCGTCGCTATCGGTATCGCAGCAAAATCAGATGAACACTTAGGCATTCTTAAGCAGCTAACCAAAGTACTGGGTGCGGACGGTGTTGAAGCGCGTCTACGTGATGCGAAAAGTGAAGACGATATCATCGCCCTACTTCATGGTGATGTTCAACTCGAAGCGGATTTCGATGCATCTTTGATTCAGCTTCAGTTCCCAGCAAGCGACATGGTTCAAATGAGCGCGGTTGCGGGCGGCCTACTTAAAAACACAGGTTGTGCTGGTACAGAATTTGTGGCCGACCTAGTAACGAAAACACCGACGCACCTTGGCCAAGGGCTATGGCTAGTTGGTAGCGATAAGCAAGTCACTCGCACTGGTGTTGCTTTTGTGTCAACCGCCAACTTCTGTGAGTTTGAAGGCGAGAAAGTTCGCGCTCTAGTCGCTTTTGCTGCTTGCAACAACGCACATCAATCTATCTTAAGCACAATTTCTAAGCTTGTGTTTAACAATGAACACAACAAACTACTTGATGCGTCTGCTGAACAGATTCTTGCGCTATTCAAAGGCGAAGAAATGGCTACTGAAGCGGCTGAAGATGGCAATACAGCGGTATTCAAGATCAAGAATGCTCACGGCCTACACGCTCGTCCAGGTGCAATGCTGGTTGCTGAAGCGAAGAAATTTGAATCGAACATTCGAGTAGCAAACCTTGACGGTGATGGCAAAGCGGTAAATGCGAAGAGCCTAATGAAAGTTATCGCACTTGGCGTGAAACACGGCCACCAGCTTCAATTCTCTGCTGAAGGCCCAGATGCAGAGCTGGCAATTGAGTCTATCGGTAAAGCGATCGCTTCTGGTCTTGGTGAAGGTTAAGGAGCGAGAGAATGACCGAATTGAAAACAAACAAAGTCGTTACCATCACGCTTAACCCAGCCCTTGATCTAACTGGCTCATTGGACTCACTAAAAGTAGGTTCAGTTAGCCTTGTAGAAAAGAGCAACCTGCATGCAGCAGGCAAAGGCGTAAACGTGGCGAAGGTACTGAGTGACCTAGGCGCAGACGTGACCGTGACAGGCTTTCTTGGCAAAGACAACCCAGAGCTATTCCACCAGCTATTCGACGACATCAAAGTGAAAAACGAATTTGTTGAAGTCGAAGGCGCAACGCGTATCAACGTGAAATTGGTTGAAGCCGATGGCCAAGTCAGCGACATCAACTTCCCTGGTGTTCAAGTAACAGAAGAAGAAATTGAGCGCTTTGAACAAACACTATTCCGCCTTGCAGAGACACACGACTACTTCGTACTTGCTGGCAGCCTACCAGGCGGCGTAACCGCAGAGCAATGTGCCGCGTGGATTGAAAAGCTACATCAGCAAGGCAAAAAAGTACTGTTCGATAGCAGCAAAGCAGCGTTGCGTGCGGGCATCGACGCGCACCCTTGGTTAATCAAGCCAAACGATGAGGAGCTAAGTGATTTCGTTGGCGAGCACCTAACCACACCAGAGCAATGCCAAGCAGCAGCACAAACGCTAAGCGATAAAGGCATTGAGAACATCGTGGTTTCTATGGGTGCAGACGGCGTGATGTGGCTTAACCAAGGTGAATGGCTGCGTGCCCAACCACCACGAATGAATGTAGTTAGCACCGTTGGCGCCGGCGATACGCTTGTCGCGGGCTTGTGCTGGGGTCACATGCAAGTGATGCCGAAAAACGATTTACTGCGCTTCGCTACTGCGCTTTCTGCCCTAGCAGTGAGCCAAGTTGGCGTTGGCCTAACCAGTCAGGAAGAACTGGAGAACATCAAGCTCCAAACGCAAGTAAGCGAGCTTTACCCTAATACGAACTTAGACAAAAACTAAGGAACAGAAGGTTATCAGTATGAATATTGCCATTATTACAGCTTGTCCAAGCGGTGTTGCGAACAGCATCATAGCGGCAGGCCTACTAGAACAAGCAGCGGCGAAGCTGGGTTGGAACGCTAAGATTGAATGCCAATCAAACATCGTTGAACCAACGCTACTGACAGACGCTGACATTGAACAAGCAGAAGCGATCGTAATTGCGGCTAACACTCCAGTTGATACTTCTCGTTTCGTAGGTAAAAAAGTCTACCAAGCAGATATCAGCACCGTTGCAAAAGACGCATCCGCTTTCTTACAAACTGCTGTTAAAAGCGCGGCAACACTAGAGCAAGCAACCACAGTTACGGCACAAGTAGCAGCACCAGCAGAAAGCGCATCTGCAACGAAGAAGATCGTTGCGATCACAGCATGTCCTACAGGCGTTGCACACACCTTCATGGCAGCAGAAGCGCTAGAAGAAGAAGGCAAACGTCGTGGTCACCAAATCAAAGTGGAAACGCGTGGCTCAGTAGGTGCGAAAAACCAACTGACTGACCAAGAAATCGCAGACGCAGATTTAGTGATCATCGCAGCAGACATCGAAGTACCTCTAGACCGCTTCAACGGCAAGAAGATGTACCGCACTAAGACTGGTCCAGCTCTTAAGAAAACGGCTGAAGAGATGGACAAAGCGTTTGAACAAGCAAGCGTATACCAACACTCTGGCTCTTCTAGCGCATCATCAGCAACAGAAGAGAAGAAAGGCGCATACAAACACCTAATGACAGGTGTATCGCACATGCTTCCTGTTGTGGTTGCAGGTGGTTTGATCATCGCCCTATCCTTCGTATTTGGTATCGAAGCGTTTAAAGAAGAAGGCACGCTAGCAGCAGCACTGATGAACATCGGTGGTGGCTCGGCATTCGCTCTGATGATTCCGGTACTTGCTGGTTACATCGCCTTCTCTATCGCTGACCGTCCGGGTCTTGCTCCGGGTCTAGTTGGCGGTATGCTTGCTAGCTCAACTGGCGCAGGTTTCCTTGGCGGTATCGCAGCAGGTTTCATTGCCGGTTACGCAGCGAAGTTCCTTGCTGACAAAGTGAAACTGCCACAATCGATGGAAGCGCTTAAACCGATTCTGATCATTCCATTCGTGGCGACACTGTTCACTGGTATGGTGATGATTTACATCGTGGGTGGTCCGGTTTCAGGCATCATGAACGGCCTAACTGACTTCCTAAACAACATGGGTTCTGACAGCGCAGTTCTACTGGGTATTATCCTTGGCGCAATGATGTGTTTCGACCTTGGTGGTCCGGTAAACAAAGCCGCTTACGCATTCGGTGTGGGTCTATTGGCTTCGCAAACTTACGCACCAATGGCGGCAATCATGGCAGCAGGTATGGTTCCGGCACTTGGTATGGGCCTTGCGACATTCCTTGCTAAGAACAAGTTTGAGCAAAGCGAGCGTGAAGCGGGTAAAGCATCATTCGTTCTTGGTCTGTGCTTTATCTCTGAAGGTGCAATCCCATTCGCAGCGAAAGATCCAATGCGTGTAATCCCATCATGTATGGCTGGTGGCGCACTAACAGGTGCTCTATCTATGCTGTTTGGCGCAAAACTAATGGCACCACACGGTGGTCTATTCGTACTGCTAATCCCTAACGCAATCTCTCCAGTACTGATGTACTTGGTAGCAATTGCAGCAGGTACAGCGGTAACGGGCTTCACTTACGCGTTCCTAAAGAACAAATCAGAAGCGAAACAACAAGCTGCAGCTTAATCGCAAACGGCGATTAAATCACAGTTAACAATGCCTCCCTCGATTTGGCATTCGACACCTCCCTCTAGCCTCGGCTTTGGGAGGTGTTTTTTATTGTTCCCTAGTAACCTCGAAAGCCTTACGAAAACAAACACCATATCGTGTACATGAGCACCTAAAACAAAGGGCGAACGCTTATAATAAGTGTTCGCCCTTTTCTTGTTTAACAAGTCGATTTATTGCATCGGTACCGATTCAATATCCACATCCCCACTATCGATATTGACCGTGGCCTGATACACACTGTGTGGGTCTCCATAATGCTTAAACGTGAAGTGGTATATATTTGCTGGCGTCCAGATCTCTTTATCATCCGCAGGCAAAATATCGTAACCATCTTGTTGGTATAGCTCTGTCGCCATTACATAAGCAATAGCAGCTTGTACATTGGTATCACGATCAACCTTAGGCTCTAACGACGGATTACTTGGGTAAGACTCACCATTAAAGCTCATTTGGCGGTATGCACCGTTACTCCACACAATAAAGTCTTGCCAACCATTGCTGAAGCTGTCTGCTAATACCACAGGCGTTCTGGTCACCGACATACGATTGATCACCTTGCCATTGTTATCGAACATGTAGGCTGCACAACCACCACTTCCGCAGAAGTAACGATCTTGAAGAAGGACAAAGTGCTCTGCTGAACCATCGCTGTTCAAATCAGCAGACCCAGTCATGTATCGGATCTTGTCAGTCTCCAAAGAAAGCCCCTGCGGCATCAAAACGCTTTGGTCAATCCAAGTTGCAATGGTCGCTGCATCGGCGCTTTTTACCTCTACAGACGCTTGAGAGTCAGCATTATCGGTAGAAATGCCGTCTGTAGAAGAACAGCCAACAAGCGTTAGTGAACCTAAAAGGAAGAGTCCTTGTAATCCGCGATTGTTCATTTGCGTTCGCTCTTATATTGATGAATTAACGTAAGTATACCCATGATTGCTCAATCGCTTGTAAGAAAATCATAAAAATCAGCAAGGTGTGCATCAAACCACCAGCCCTCCTCTTCGACTTTACCTTTTTCTCGTATCTGTCTTCTTCCTCTCGTACCTATACGCCAAGATCAAAAAAGCCCTGAGGAAAGTCCCCAGGGCTAGGCAGGAATCTGACAATAATAAAAGCCAGGAAGTCCCTTATGCAGTGGTTGGTTTGATCTTAAACAGAATTGCAAACATGACTGGGACAACAATCAACGTAAGCACTGTAGCAAAACCAAGGCCTGCCATAATCGTAATTGCCATTGAGCCAAAGAACGCATCGAACACCAATGGAATCATACCCAGAATCGTTGTTAGTGCTGCCATGCTTACTGGACGTACGCGGCTAATTGCACTGTCAACAATCGCTAAGTAAGGATCCTTGCCCGACTCTAGCTCAAGGTTGATTTGGTCTAGAAGTACGATACCGTTTTTCAGAATCATACCGCTCAAACTCAATAAACCAAGGAACGCGGTAAAGCTGAATGGCATGTTAGTGGTTAACAAACCAAACGAAACACCGATAATTGATAGCGGAACCGTGAACCAAATAACCAGTGGCTTCTTAAGTGAGTTAAACAGCAGCATCGTAATGATGAACATCAACAAGTAACCCATCGGCAGTGAGCCAAACAGACCTTCTTGTGCATCTTTCGATGATTCGTATTCACCGCCCCACGTAATTTCGTAGCCTTCAGGAATGTGCAGCGCCATTACTTTCGGTTGTACACGTGCAAACAAGCTTGCCGCGGTATCGTCACTCAGCACATCGTGGTCAGCCAGTACCGTTAAAGTACGCTTACGGTCACGACGTTGGATCAACGGCTCTTCCCAGTCTAACTTAACGCCATCAATTACTTGATCTACCGGGATGTACGTTTGTAGAGACGGACTCCAGATATTCACGTTCTGCAGTGACTCAAAGTCCACACGTTCTGCTTCTGGCAAACGGGTAACGATAGGCAGCGTGTGGGTACCATCACGTAGGAAGCCAAGTGCACTACCGCCAAATGCCATCTGTAGCGTGCTTGAAAGATCTTCTTTAGAGATACCCAAGCGACGAGCTTTCGATTCGTTAAATACCGGCACTAACTCTTTGGTGCGCTCACGCCAGTCATGGCGAATGTTACGAGCACCTGGGTCGGTGTGCAAAATGTCTTCGACTTGTACCGCTAGGTCACGCAGCACTTGTGGATCCGGGCCAGTAATGCGCGCTTCAATCTTAGACGCTGGCGACGGGCCAAATTCCATCAATTTGAACTGGAACGTAGGCTTATCAAACGTCTTAGCTAGGCTGTCATCCAACTTATGTAGAAGCTTGAACATGTTCTCACGGTCGGTGGTACGAACTTGGAACTGCGCGTAGGCTTCATAGCTCTTCTCCGGTTGATAAGTCAGAGCAAAACGTTGCAGACCTTGACCAATCGATACGGATACAAAATCGATATCATCTTGAGTGCGAATGTAGCTTTCAACTTCTTCCGCTTTCTTTATTGTCTCTCGAATGTCGGTGCCTTCTGGCATCCACATATCAACGTAGAACATCGGCGTGTTTGATGGTGGGAAGAACTGTTGCTTCACACTGCCAAACGAAACCACAGCGCCAACGAGTAATGCCACCATACCTGCTACCGTCAACCAACGGAAACGCAGAGCCAGTTTAAGAGACGCACCGAACGCCACGAACAACCAACCTTTGTACGGGTCTTCGTCTTCAGCATCTGCGCCTTTGTCTTCCTCTTTCAGTAGAAGATCCGCTAGGAATGGCGTTAGCGTAATCGCCGTAATCCAGCTCAAGAATAGCGAGAAACACAGTACCCAGAACAGAGAACCCATGAACTCACCAGTTGCATCTTGTGACAGACCGATAGGCGCAAACGCGGTAATAGCAATGACAGTCGCACCAAGTAGCGGCCACTGAGTTTGCTTCACGATATCTGTTGCAGCTTGAACTTTGGTTCGTCCCTTCTTAAGGCCAACCAATATCCCTTCCACCACCACGATGGCGTTGTCCACCAACATACCAAGCGCAATGATCAACGCACCAAGGGAAATACGGTGCAGCTCAATGTTGTTGTAGTTCATCAAGATGAAGGTACCGAATACCGTCAATAGAAGAACCAAACCAATGATCACGCCACTGCGCAGGCCCATGGTAAACAGCAACACGATAATTACGATCGCTACTGCTTCAGCCAAACTAATAACAAACGCTTTTACAGAGTCATCTACTTCTTGCGATTGGTTGTAGAAGTAGTTCATATCAAGCCCTGCAGGTTTAATACTCTCAAGGCTTGCCAGTTCAGCTTCGATACGTTGGCCTACTTCCACTACGTTTACGCCAGAGGCAAACGAAATACCGATGTTGATCGCTTTCTTGCCGTTGTACAGCAGTACATTGCCTGGTTTTTCTTGAATGCCACGGCTAATGGTCGCCACATCTTTCAAGCGAATCAGGTTACCCGTATCGCGACCATGAATGATCAGGTTTTCTAGTGCTTCTACGGTGTTTAATGTACCGCTTGGGCGAATAATAAGGCTCTCGCCGTTTACCATCACCTCGCCAGCAGAAACCACATTGTTCTGTTGGTTCAGCAAGCCAGAAATTACATTCATGTCGAGGTTCAGAGCCGCTAAGCGATCCAATGAGATCTCAACAAACAACATCTCTTGTTGGTCACCCGCGATGTCCACTTTACCCACGCCATCGATCAGCTCAAGCTCACGCGTCAGTTGGTCTGCGTAACGTTTCAGTTCGACGTAATCATAGTCGTCACCCGTTAGCATCAGCATCACCCCGTACACGTCACCAAAGTCATCAATGATTTGCAGAGATTGAACGCCTTGCGGCAAAGTTGGTTGCAGATCGTTGATTTTACGACGCATTTCATCCCAGATTTGCGGCAGTTCATCCGGACCGTAGTCCATCTTCATGCTCACCATAATCTGCGACATACCACTTGAAGACGTTGACGTGATCTTATCGATGTAAGGCAGCTTACGAATCTCTTTTTCAAGCGGATACGTTAGCTCTTCTTCTACTTCTTTAGACGTTGCACCTGGGTAGGTTGCAATCACCATCGCATCTTTGATGGTAAATGCTGGGTCTTCCAATCGGCCAAGTTCTAGGAACGACGTCACACCGCCGACCGCTAGAATAACGATGAACAGCCAGCTGATGACTTTGTTCTTAATTGAGTATTCAGCAATGCTCATTATTGTTGTTTCTCCACCACATCCACATGCTTACCTTCGCGCAGTTTGCGTAAGCTGGAATTCACTAATACATCACCTTGAGCAACACCTGATGACACAATCGCACCTTCGCCATTCACTTGGTCGATGGTTACTTGCACTTTAGTGACGGCGTCACCATTTAATTTCCAAACAAAAAACTCACCCGTATGACTGCCTGCTTGAAGCGCCGTCATTGGAATGTTGTAACCGTCAATTGACGTAATGCCCGCTTCGACCATATCCACAGCAACGCTCACGCTGGTGCCCGGCAGAATCTCTTGTTCCGGTTGCGGCATGGTTAGGTACATTTGGTAAGTTTGTGTTTGTGCGTTCGGCTCACTGGTGTGCTCCAAGTAATCTAACGGGTAAGATTGTGTATCACCCGAAAATGTTGCTTGAGGCTGGTAGCTCATGCTCTGAGTATTTGGATTCACCATTGCCAACACATTGTCTGATAGCTCGATACGAACATAGACTTTGTCGCTTTGATATAGGTTTAGAACTGGCTCACCAATCGCCACACGCTCAAAACGCTCTTTGAATACGTCAGACACTTTGCCTGCAAACGGTGCAAACAGACGCGTGTAGTTCAGTTGGTTGGTTGCGTTGTAAAAGTTTGCTTCCGCCAACTCTTTGTTTGCTGTCAGTTCATCCAACTCTGCTTTAGAAATCATTTGGCGGTTATGCAGTTCTTCACCACGTTTAAGCTGACGAATCGCAAGCGTGTATTGTGCTTCTGCATCGTTTACCGCTTGCTTCTCTTTACTGTCGTCTAGTTTGGCGATCATCTGGCCTTCTTTAACCGTGTCACCCGCTTTGACTAGCACATGCTGAACTTCGCCTGCGCGACGGAATGCAATCGGCGTTTGTTCCGCTGGCACGACTTGGCCTTTGAATGTGCGAAATTGGCTTTTCACAGGCACATCAACAGACATCGTCGAGACATACAGTGGCTGCTCTGCCACGACTTCATCCGTACTGTTACAACCCGTCAGTACTGCAAGCGCAATAGTCGATACTGTGAATAGTGAACGTTTCATTAGATACCTTCCTCACGAACCCAAGCTTTCACTACTTGGCCTTCTACTAGGCGCTCAACACCTGCGATGACAACGTAGTCATTGTTATCAAGACCAGACTCCACACCACCATTGGCATTTAGTGACAAGGTCACTTTGTTTACCTGTTGTGTTTCACTGTCCATTACCCATACCTCGCCTTGATTCGCATCTTTCGACACCCAGGCTGCATTTGGCAGCGTCATGGCGTTAGAAATGTTTTGCTTAGCGATGTGTACTTGACCCGTCATACCCGTCAGCAAATTACGATCAGAAGGACGAGTAATCGTCACAATCGCTTCATAGCTGTTGGTATCGGCATTTGGTTGAGTTGAGATTTCTTTGAACTTACCTTGGATGCGATTATTAGGCTCGCTGTCCATGGTAACCCACATTTCTGCGTCTTTTAGAGAGTTCAATGACACAGCTTCAGCGTAAGTCACTGGCAAAGTAAACGACACGTCCAAGGTGGTATTGTCGATCAAATTCAGGATTTCTTGTTTCGCCGCAACCACTTGGTATGGCTTCACATACGTATAAGACACCACACCATCGAACGGCGCATGAATTTCTGTGTAGCTTAAGTCGGTCTTCGCTTGTTCTAGGTTTGCTAATGCCGCTTTGTATTGCGTTTCTTGCTGGTCATAGCTATCAGCACTGATCAACTTCTTGTTGTACAGACTCTTCGAGCGTTCCCACTGAGTCTTAGCCAAAGAGTACTGTGCCTGTGACGCATCAAGCGCCAACTGCAAATCTTTAGGGTCTAGCGTTGCAAGCACATCGCCCTGCTTCACTTCTTCACCCATTCGCACGATCAACTTCTCAATCTCGCCACCTACCTGAAATGAAAGTTGAGCTCTGTAGGTTGCATCTATTCGTGCAAGGAATGCATCAGAATCGGCAACTGTCAGATCATTAACAGCAAGCAATTTCACAGGTTTGATTAATGGCTCGGACGGTTCTGATACGGCTTTGTTACACCCTGTCAGCATCGTAGCGAGGCTTAATGCCACCGAGGCTCCGACAAATGTGCGCTTTAGATATTGTTTTCGCACTGGCTTTCTCCATCGACTTAATATTTACTACACAGATGTGCAGTATAGGAGCAATAAAAAAATGATCAACATATTTTCCACATGGATAATAAAATAATTAGGCAAATGGTGTGGTTTCTGGTAAAAATAGGCGCGTTGATTAATATTCGGGAAAATTCGAACTATGACAGAAAGAAAGCAAGGCCGTAGAAGTGCTGAAGCCGCTGAGCAAACTAAGTGTCTTATTCTTAGAGTTGCGGCGGATATGTTCTGTGAGTTGGGGTACGAACGCGTCTCGCTTCGCAACATCAGTGAAAAGGCTGGTGTCTCCCATAGTTTGATTCGCCACCACTTCGGCAGCAAAGAAAAGATCTGGCAAGCAGTGAGTGATGCCATGGATGAATTCATGCAAGGCTACATGGCGCAGTTGGTTGACGAAATGCCAGCAAACACCCCGTCTAATCAGAAAATCTACCTATTTATGGTAAGGATGTTGGCCTTTGCGCTCAAACACCCGCATCCAATCCAGATGATTGCCGATGCAATCCGCCATGGCGACGATGCATTACTGCAATACTTCCTTAAATCAAAAGATGAGTTCGCGGCCATCTTTACCGAACTATTTGCCGAGTACAACGTTGAGTACCCTGAGCATCAAATCGACCAGTGGGAATCAAAATGGCAAATGCTGGTATTCGCACACGGCGCAATCAGCTTAACCCCGATGATGCAAGAAACATGGCCAGAAGATGCAAACAATCGCGAAAAAATGCTGCTTAATCATTGGGAGTTATTCAACACCATCATGGCGAACCAGTTCAGCGTAAACAAAGAAGACATGATCCACCCAAGTGAATTGAGCGAAATCGTAACGCAAATGTGCTGCCCGATTGAAGAACTCACTGCATAAGCAAGTTACTCAAAACAACATAAAAAGTGCCGAGCACTAAGCTCGGCATTTTTGTTTGTACTGGTCGTTTCAGAGAGAAAGCAAAATGGAACCTACTTCATAGTTACTTATTCCTAAACGCAACACTGTAGTTATACAGCGCGTGGGAGGTAGATTCCTAGTCTCACTCAGTTTCACCTAGTCTCGCTGGAACGACGAGCTTTAATTAGCTCACTAAATCATTAAGCTAATTATCCGCGGTAGTAGCGTTGTGGAACGAACGGCATTTTCTCTACCGTCATTGGTAGTTTTTTGCCACGTACTTCTGCAAACAGCTCAGTACCGATCGCCGCAAGATCTGCGCGTACATAACCCATTGATACAGGCTTACCTGCGTTAGGGCCTGCTGTACCACTGGTTACCACACCAATCTTGTTACCTTCTGCATCAAACAGCTCTGCACCTTCACGTACTGGCGCTTTTGTTTGGCCAACGAGGCCGATACGCTTACGGACAACATCTTTAGTTTCGATCTGCTTAAGAATGATGTCTGCACCAGGGAAGCCACCCGCACGCTCACCGTCTGCACGGCGCACTTTTTGAATGCCCCATAGTAAGCTTGCTTCAACTGGTGTCGTTGTTGTATCTAGGTCGTGACCGTATAGGCACAAGCCACACTCAAGACGCAGTGAGTCACGAGCACCAAGACCGATCCACTCTACTTCTTCTTCACCTGTTAGTTTACGTGCCAGCTCTTCAGCTTTATCTGCAGGTACAGAGATTTCGTAACCGTCTTCGCCCGTGTAACCACTACGAGAAACAATGCACTCGACGCCAAGTAGCTCTACTTTACGAACATCCATAAACAGCATCTCTGCTACTTCAGGAGCAAAACGCGCAAGCACTTCTGCCGCTTTAGGGCCTTGAATCGCAAGCAGTGCACGATCATCAATGATTTCTAGCTCAATGCCAGGTGGAAGGTGCGCTTGAAGGTGGGCAATGTCTTGTTCTTTACATGCAGCGTTTACAACCACAAACAGATGATCGCCAAGGTTAGCCACCATCAAGTCATCCATGATGCCGCCCTGCTCGTTAGTAAAGAAAGCGTAACGTTGCTTGCCTGCGCCTAGGTCAACAATATCCACTGGAACCAGAGTTTCTAGGAATGCAGCTGCACCGTCACCAATCAAACGAAGTTGACCCATGTGAGAAACATCGAACAGACCTGCTGCATCACGTGTGTGTAAGTGTTCTTTCTTTACGCCTAGTGGGTATTGAACTGGCATGTCGTAACCCGCGAACGGGACCATCTTTGCGCCTACTTCAACATGAAGTGCATGCAGTGGTGTTTTCAGAAGTTCTTGAGTCATTTTCGTCTCCATTTAGATAGACCCGAGAATGCTGTCGGCATTCAATGTGTTTCCAATAATAAACACGCTTGATTCAATTTTGCACGAACAAGACATCGCTCGACTTTCAAAAGTGTGACTTTTAACATTTTAATCACAATAAAACGCACAAAAAAGGCGCTCTATTGAGTGAGATGTAATCAATAGAGCGCCATGATAACGCATTTAAAACCAATAGCAATCGTTTGCTTTCACTATAGGAAATTTACAACTATTTATCACTATTTGGCAGTGACCCACAAAATGTTCGCATCTTCTTCGCTCACACTGGTCAACATATGGCCCATGTTCGCATCGTAGTAAACACTGTCGCCTTCACTTAATACAACAGGCTCATAGAACTCCGAATAGAACATAACCTCGCCTGATAATATAAGTAGAAACTCTTCGCCATCATGACGAACCCAGTCTTTGTATTCATCAAAACTGCGGGCACGAATTTGGCTCTTAAAAGGCATCATTTTCTTATTGGAAAGTTGAGTCGCCAGCAGCTCGTGTTCGTAGGTTTGAGTCGGGTGTGGTTTACCCTCTTTCTTCTTAGTGATATCACGACGACCTGTCGCCACCTTTTTCCTTGGCGGCTCAAAGAGTTGCGGCATATCAATTTGCAGACCAAGTGCAAGTTTCTGCATTGCTTGGAACGTTGGAGAAATCTGTTCGTTCTCGATCTTACTTAGCGTAGAACGAGCAAGGCCAGTACGTTGGCTCGCCTCTTCTAGCGTGATACCAAGTTTAGAGCGGATATCTTTAATGCGCTGACCGAGCTTAAGCGGTTCTATATTCTGGTCTTGCTGCTCTTTCGCCAACGTCATTGACGGGTATTCATCGTAAATACTTTCTGCCATAAATCCCTCTGTAAAACTTCTTTATTCCTTCCTATTAGCATTGTGCATGAACCCTATAGTGGATAAAAGTCCACCGAGTTAATTAAAGCGTGCTCTTGTTAACAAAACCAGAAATCTCGTTTCCTATAGGAAATTTTTGGTTGATTGTTCGTTCTTCAGGGGGTATGTTACCAACTTGTTAGATGTAGAGATGCACATTTCCGTTAGAGATTGGACTGGAGAAAGCACAATCCAGCGGAGTTTTAACCCACTTATTCGGGTCGAAAGTCACTCTGTTCTGCTATGCAGTTCAGCTGTTTTGAGGACAAATGAGCCACCATCGCAATCAAACAACTATTTCTACTGCGGGTTCATTTTCAGATTTGGAAGGTCAACTACCATGAACAAGAGTTACCCTAACCACAGCTTGGAAAACTTTTTCTCTACCAACCTCTCCGCGACAGATGACGCTGTCTTTGCTGGAATTCAGGCAGAATTCGCTCGCCAAAACGAACAAATCGAACTTATCGCTTCTGAGAACATCGTTTCTAAAGCGGTAATGCAAGCTCAAGGCACATGCCTAACAAACAAATACGCTGAAGGTTACCCAGGTCGCCGTTACTATGGTGGTTGTGAGCACGTAGATACAGTGGAAGCCATTGCTATCGAACGCGCGAAAAAACTTTTCAATTGTGAATACGCAAACGTTCAACCACACTCAGGCGCACAAGCAAACGGCGCAGTTAAACTGGCACTACTTCAACCTGGCGACACCATCCTTGGCATGTCTCTAGACGCAGGTGGTCACCTAACACACGGTGCACGCCCAGCGCTTTCTGGTAAATGGTTTAACGCAGTGCAATACGGCGTTGACCGCGAAACACTAGAAATCAACTACGACGACGTTCGTGAACTAGCACTTGAGCACCAACCTAAAATGATCATCGCAGGTGGTAGCGCAATTCCACGTACTATCGACTTCGCGAAATTCCGTGAAATCGCAGACGAAGTAAACGCGATTCTTATGGTCGACATGGCGCACATTGCTGGTCTTATCGCAACAGGCGCGCACCCTAGCCCGCTTCCTCACGCACACGTTGTAACGACGACAACGCACAAAACATTGCGTGGCCCACGTGGCGGTATGATTCTGACTAACCACGAAGACATCATTAAGAAAATCAACTCTGCGGTATTCCCAGGTTTACAAGGCGGCCCACTGATGCACGTGATTGCTTCTAAAGCAGTGGCATTCGGTGAAGCCCTAGGTCCTGAATTCAGAACTTATATTGATTCAGTGATCAACAACGCAAAAGTCATGGCAGAAGTATTGCAAACTCGCGGTTGCGACATCGTAACTGGTGGTACTGATACGCACCTAATGCTGGTAGACCTTCGCCCTAAAGGCTTGAAAGGTAACAAAGCAGAAGAAGCTCTAGAGCGTGCAGGCATCACATGTAACAAAAATGGCATCCCATTCGACACAGAGAAGCCTATGATTACATCGGGCATCCGTTTAGGAACGCCTGCGGGTACAAGCCGCGGCTTTGGCGCTGAAGAATTCAAACTCATCGGTAATTGGATTGGTGACGTACTGGATGGATTGGTCAACAACCCAGAAGGTGACGCAGAAGTAGAACAACGCGTACGCAAGCAAGTAAAAGAGCTTTGCAGTCGCTTCCCTCTTTACCAGTAAGAAAGATTTATTAAATCAGAAACTATCCTGACAAGTTATTTGGAGATTAAGCAATGGACAAAACACTGAAGTTTACAGATAGCCACGAGTGGGTACGTGACAACGGTGACGGCACAGTAACTATCGGTATTTCAGAGCACGCTCAAGAGATGCTAGGTGACGTAGTATTCGTTGACCTACCAGACGTAGATGACGAAGTTGAAGCAGGCGAAAGCTTTTCTTTGGTTGAGTCAGTAAAAGCGGCTTCAGACATCTACTCACCAATCACTGGTGAAGTAGTTGAAATCAATGAAGAACTAGAAGACAGCCCAGAGCTAATCAACGAAGAACCATACGAAGGTGGTTGGATTGTGAAAGTGAAGCTTTCAAACCCATCTGAGTTGGATGACTTAAAAGATGCGGAAGAATACCTAAGCTCTATCGAAGAAGAGTAATTAGGATGAGACGAAAGCTGTCCCCTAGCATAACGATTAGTGGACAGCTTTTTTTCTAGGTTCGGACGTATAATTAAATGTGTCAGATGACCATTTCCGTTACCCGGACCAAGGAGTAGGTAAAGGACAATGACTGAATTACTTCAAAGCCTCAGCACACAAAACGAGTTCGTTGCTCGCCACAATGGACCAAACAAATCTGATCAACAGAAAATGTTGGAAGCGATCAACGCAGTAAGCCTAGATGCGCTTATCGACGAAACCGTACCAGCACAAATTCGCCTAGAGCAGCCAATGAGCTTGGCAGAAGCAAAAAGCGAAGCAGACATGCTGGCAGCGATGCGTGAATTCGCCGATCAGAACCAAGTTAAACGTACATTCATCGGTCAGGGTTACTACAACACCTTCACGCCGAACGTAATTCTACGTAACGTGATGGAAAACCCAGGCTGGTACACCGCTTACACTCCTTACCAACCAGAGATCTCACAAGGTCGTCTAGAAGCACTTCTAAACTACCAACAAATGGTGATGGATCTTACTGGTATGGAAATCGCAAACGCGTCATTGCTTGATGAAGCAACGGCAGCCGCAGAAGCGATGACACTTTGTAAGCGTGCGGGTAAGAGCAAGAGTAACGTATTCTTCGTTGCTGACGACGTTCACCCACAAACCATCGAAGTGGTAAAAACTCGTGCGAAATTCATCGGCTTTGAAGTCCTAGTCGGTTC
>Ga0209272_10000937_pt1 | contig 20040 bp, 20 predicted proteins | sample tdDd002_FD_187125 | JGI IMG/M metagenome (GOLD analysis project Ga0209272, IMG submission 187125) | Marine sediment microbial communities from the Atlantic coast under amendment with organic carbon and nitrate - tdDd00.2 (SPAdes)... | ecosystem: Environmental > Aquatic > Marine > Coastal >... | reverse complement strand
TGACCACGGTGCATTGAATCTGAAAAAAGCCGTAAAAGAGCATTTAGAAAGCAAGGGTCATGAAGTTGTAGATTATGGAACACATGACGCATCATCTTGTGATTATCCTGTATATGGTAAAATTGCTGCAGAAGCAGTTGTTTCAGGCGAGTGTGAATGTGGTATTATTATGTGTGGTACTGGCATTGGAATTTCGTTGGCTGCAAACAAAGTCAAAGGCATTCGTTGCGCAGTTGTAAGTGATTGTTTCAGTGCAGAAATGACAAAGATGCATAACAACGCAAACATGATTTCTTTGGGTGAGCGTGTTGTTGGAATCGGTCTTGCGCTTAAGATTGTTGACGCATACATGGACGCTGAGTTTGAAGGTGGACGTCACGAACGTCGTGTTGACCTAATCACTGAAATTGAAGAAACGTATTCAAAGTAAGGGTTTAAGTTTTACTAAAAATGTAATGATTGATGCGGGTTAGCATCTTCATAATAGAATCAAATTTAATGAGTACCGATTTTGGGAAGTGTCCCAAATTGGATGGGTAAAGTTAATATCGAGAGGGGTTAGGCGAATGAACAGAGTTGTTGAAATGGATCACCCATTAATTCAGCACAAATTGACGCTGATTAGAGACAAGAATACTGGTGCTAAGGAATTCCGTGAGCTTGTTAAGGAAATTTCTATGCTAATGTGTTACGAGGTAACTCGTGACCTTGCGCTAGAGGAAATCGAAATTGAGACGCCTGTTGCTAAGGCAAAATCAAAAGTGATTGCTGGTCGTAAGTTGGGCATAGTACCGATTCTTAGAGCAGGCCTTGGTATGGTAGATGGTTTCCTTAACCTACTTCCAGCAGCTAAGGTTGGCCATGTTGGTCTTTATAGAGACCCAGAGACTCTTGAACCAGTAGAGTACTACTGTAAGCTGCCAACAGACGTAGAAGAGCGTGAGCTTATCGTTGTTGACCCTATGCTTGCAACAGGTGGTTCTGCCATTGCAGCCATTCGATTCATCAAAGACAGAGGCGCGACAGACATTAAGTTTGCTTGTCTTGTTGCTTGTCCAGAGGGCATAAAAGCCGTACAGGCTATTCACCCGGATGTGGATATTTATGTTGGTGCTATTGATGAAAAACTGAATGACCACGCATACATCGTTCCAGGTCTTGGAGATGCTGGCGACCGTCTATTCGGTACAAAGTAAGAATCGATATAAGCAAAGAACTACACGAATAAACGAAAGAAACCGGTGATCGAGCTCGCTCGAATCACCGGTTTCTTTCGTTTATTCGTATAGGACGCGCAAGCGTCCTCAGCAATTGAAGATTGCTGAAGCAGTTTTTGTTAGGAAGATTCTTATTGGGTCGGTGAATGATCTGAGTTATAATGATTTCAGGAGGCGATTTACTTGGAGAGAAGAGATAAGGTCAATTACTATCTGGATATTGCTGAAACAGTTCTTGAACGTGGGACATGTCTGCGCCGTAACTATGGAGCGATTCTTGTCAATAACGATGAAATCATATCTACTGGGTATAGCGGAGCGCCACGCGGAAGAAAAAACTGCCTTGATATAGGCACGTGTGAAAGAGAACGACTTCAAATTCCACGGGGGCAAATGTATGAAAAATGCCGTAGTGTTCATGCCGAGGCAAATGCGATTATATCTGCATCTAGGCGACATATGATTGGCTCAACCCTTTATCTGATTGGTCGCGAGAAAGAAACGGGAAAATACATAGAGAATGCCAATTCGTGTTCTATGTGCAAACGTCTTATTATCAATGCAGGCATAGAACATGTCGTGATAAGAAATTCTGAAAATGAGTATACATCAATAGAAGTGTGTGACTGGATTTACTATGATGATTCTTTATCGAATCAATTTGGTTATTAGCATCATTTACGTTGTTGAAAATCGACTGCATAACCTAGGTTATGTGGTCGATTTTTTAGTGCATAAAATATAGAGCGTTAAAAATTGATTACACTATATGAAGAACCATTGATATTTAAACGAAAAAGAGATAGAATACGAAGCGAAGTAGAGTATCATTTAGAAGTAGAGTTTCTTAGATTACTCAAACAATAAGAGGTGGATAAATGGATATTACTTATAAATTGGTTCTAGCAATGGTGCTGTCAGCTTGTGTTACATTTGGACTGACGCCGCTGGTTAGAAAACTGGCGATTCGTATGGGTGCTGTTGATGTTCCAAAAGACGAAAGACGTGTACATACCAAACCAATACCGCGAATGGGTGGACTTGCAATATTTATTGGTTTTTTAGTTTCATATTTGATGTTTAGCGACATGGAACCATTAAAAATGGGCGCTATTATATTTGGGGCCACTCTTATGGTTCTCGTAGGTATCGTGGATGATATACATACTATCAGTGCTAAGACAAAATTGATATTTCAGTTTATAGCGGCAGTTGCGCTGTTTATGAGTGGTATTCGGATTGAATTCTTCTCAAACTTTATCAATCCTGAACTGGGACTTATCCCGATTGGCATTTTAAGTTTCCCTGTGACGATCTTCTGGATTGTTGGCATTACAAATACAGTGAATCTTATTGATGGCCTTGATGGATTAGCAGCTGGGATCAGTTCAATTGGTGCTGTGACGTTAACGCTTGTAGCTCTTCAGTTTGGCGGACAAGATATTGCGCTTTCTGCGCATATGAATGAAGTTGCACTTTTAACAATTATAATTGCTGGTGCTTGTATCGGCTTTTTACCGCATAATTTTAATCCAGCTCGAATATTTATGGGTGATGCCGGTGCATTGATGCTTGGTTTCTTACTGGCTTCAGCGTCAGTGGATGGTGCACTAAAAGGCACAGCAGTGCTTGCCTTTGCTATACCGATTCTTGCACTTGGACTTCCGATTTTCGATACAACATTTGCGATTTTACGTCGTGTAATGTCCGGTCGTTCTATTGCAGAAGCGGATAAAGGACATTTACATCATAGATTGCTTCAAGTTGGAATGAATCAAAAAAAGGCAGTATTGACACTGTACCTTATAGCAACACTGTTAGGTACAAGTGCGATCTTCCTTGCAAGTCAGGATTTTGTGAATACAGCTGTTGTATTCAGCCTTGCTATGGTTCTGATCTATATTCCGATTAGCCAAACACGTTCATCAAAAAAAGTCGATGATGAAGCTTAAGTGAACATGAAAGATTATAAAGATTTATATCGCTTTGATATAGATCTTTTTATTAGATTTTTTTAAGTAGATAGAAATTGAATTGAATACGTAAACCTGAATAAGGTTTAAATAAATCGAATGGAGATTAAACTTATGAAAAAGAAAATCATGTCCGTCTTTGGAACAAGACCTGAAGCTATTAAAATGGCCCCGGTAGTGAAAGCACTTGAAGCCGATGACGCTTTTGAGTCTATTGTATGTGTGACGGCACAGCATAGAGAAATGCTTGATCAGGTCCTTGATCTGTTCGAAATTAAACCTGACTATGACCTAAATATTATGAAAGCCGGACAAACGCTGGCTCAGATTACATCACGTGTATTAGTCGGTCTGGAAGATGTTATCAAAGAAGCAAAACCGGATATGATTCTTGTCCATGGTGACACAACAACGACATTTAGTGCGGCTCTGGCAGCCTTTTATAATGGCGTTCAAGTTGGCCATGTTGAAGCAGGACTTAGAAGTAATGACAAATTGTCGCCGTTCCCTGAAGAAATGAATCGGTCTTTAACTGGACGAATTGCTGATCTTCATTTTGCGCCAACAGATGGAAATATTGCCAACCTTAAAGCTGAAGACATTCATGGAGATAGCGTTATTAAAACAGGCAATACGGTTATTGACGCCATGATGAAAGTTGTTGAAGATGATTTTAAATTTGGTCATGAAGCATTAGATCATATTGATTATGAAAATAAACGTGTGGTTCTTCTGACATCTCATAGACGAGAAAATTTGGGCGAACCGATGGAAAACATATTTGGAGCTGTGCGCGAGATTGTTGAAACGTTTGATGACGTCGAACTCATATTCCCGATGCACTTAAATCCAAAAGTCCGTGAAATTGCGTGTAAATATCTAGAAGGACACGACCGAATTCACTTAATAGAACCTATGGAATACAAACCGTTCCAGAACCTTATCAATAAATCATATTTGATTTTGACAGACTCTGGCGGCATTCAAGAAGAGGCCCCTGCACTGGGTAAACCTGTACTTGTACTGAGAACAGAAACGGAAAGACCCGAAGCAATTGTAGCAGGAACAGTTGAGCTTGCAGGTGTGAGCCGTGAGCGTATTGTTGAACTTGCAACAGGTTTACTTGGAAATGAAGAGAACTATCTTCGAATGAGTCAAGCGACAAACCCGTATGGTGATGGTAAAGCATCACTTCGAATTACAGCTGCGTTAAAAGAATACTATAAAATATAATATAATATTAGAAATCACAACCCCCTTGAGTGCTGATGCTTAAGGGGGTTTAAAGTATTACAGTGAAGACCTTGCATATTGGTGAGGAATTGACATACAATGATATGGATAAACTTATGCGAGGAGTGAAGGCAGTGGCAACACTCAAAGATATAGCAGATCGAGCTGGTGTTTCAACGGCGACGGTTTCACGTGTGCTAAATTATGATAAAACACTCTCTGTTGCAGAAGTTACACGGAAGCGAATCTTCACAGTGGCAGAGGAGTTAAACTATAAAAAAGGACCGCATATAGACGTTGTTCATAGCGATTCAAATCTGATATTTGGTATTGCAACAGCGCTTACAGAAACTGAGGAGCTTAATGATCCTTACTATTTGTCTCTTCGAATGAGCGTTGAAAATACGTGTAAAGAAATGGGCATAAAAATTGTAACGCTATTGGACTTAAAAGATATGCCTGATGTGAATAACAAGGTCTTTGATGGCATTATTGCCATCAGTCGTTTTGAAGACGATGAAATCAAGATCTTAGAAAACTTAAGTGAAAATATCATTTTTGTGGATTTTGATCCTTTGACAAGAAAGCATGATGTGATTGTGGTCAATCACGAGCAGGCGATGACAGAAGTGGTAACATTCTTTAGAAATTGCGGGTTTGGTCCTGTCGCATTTGTTGGTGGGCACGACCGCATTCACTCCAGTGGACGTGAACGGCTGGATCATCGATTCGAATGCTTTAGAAGACTGCAGAAGAGTACGAATGACTTCCGTGAAGACTGGATTGCGATTGGTGAGTTCTCATTGGATGATGGATATGCGTCAATGCAGAAACTTCTTGAATTGAAAGATAAACCCACGGCTGTCTTTGCTGCCAGTGATGCAATTGCACTTGGTGTGATAAAAGCTATAAAAGAAGCAGGCTTAAAAGTAGGTCACGATGTATGGGTTATAGGTTTTGATGATATTCCATCGGCGCAATATGTTGAACCATCATTGTCTTCAGTTCGAGTTCAAACTGAATTTATGGGAAGACATGCTGTAGAACTCTTAGCTGACCGTATTCAAACAAATAGGACGATTCCCTTAAAAATAATAGTTCCAACGGAATTAATAGTTCGTGGAAGCAGTCCGTGTAAAAGCAGTGACGGAGGGTCTGAACATGGCGACGATTAGAGATATAGCAAAGAAAGCTGGTGTTTCACCTGCGACAGTGTCACGTGTGTTGAACTATGATCATACGCTCTCGGTATCGGAAGATACAAAAAAAAGAGTGTTTCAAACCGCTGAGGATCTGAACTATATTAAAAAGAGCAAGAAGAAACCGCGAACGATTGGTCCGAAAACAGTTGTGGGAATAACGCAGTGGTACTCGGAGTCCCAAGAACTCGCTGATCCTTATTATTTATCCATTCGTTCAGGTATAGAACGGGCTTGTACAAGTCATCAGATTGAAACACGTACAATGTTTAGAAATGATTCAAAGTTGCCTATAGGTCAGCTGACAAACGTGGACGGAATAATTGCTATAGGTAAATATGGACTTGAAGAAGTTGAAGCGCTATCGAAAATAACACCTAATATTGTATTTGTAGATTGTGCGCCCAACGACCAAATTTATGACGCTGTAACAATAGATTTTAGAGTGGCTGTTGAGGAACTTATTGACTACTTATTGGATCTTGGTCACCGGCAGATTGGATATATTGGAGGTCGTGAGTTTGTTGGAACTGATAAGATTCCGCTTATGGATCAACGGGAAGCTTCTTTCAGCGAGCGACTAAAGGGAATGAACATCTTTAATGAAGCGTGGGTTAAAATTGGCGCTTATACAGTTGAAGATGGTTATAAATTAGCGAAAGATATTCTTGTGGATCCCAATCATCCGACAGCGCTATTTGTTGCCTCTGACGCAATGGCCATTGGAGCAATGCGTGCAGTTTATGAAGCTGATTTAAAAATCCCGGAAGATATTAGTCTTGTTGGATTTGATGATATTCCTACGGCTGAGTATTTAACACCGCCACTCACCACTGTACGTGTGCATACTGATTTTATGGGAAGAACAGCACTTGCAATTCTTCTTGAACGACTTAGGGAAGAGCGGCAAATACCAAAAAAAACAGTTGTACCCACAGAACTTATTGTTCGTAAAAGTTGTAAAAAAATATCAGAATAATTAGAGGGAAATGTGTCATTATTAGTATGTATATGAAGTGTCTGATTTGAAGTCTTTAACCAAATGGTAGAAATACCAATGGGTTAAAGACTTTTTTGTTTGTGAATTCAGCATATTGCTGGTTTGTTATTTGTTTAGTAAACATCATTGACTATTAACTAAACAAATAGTAAACTTAAGTTAACATTAAGTTTAGAGATATAATTTGCATGTGAATAAATATAGAAAATCAAATAGAGAAATCAGAAATTGGGCTTAGAATTTATAGTAGGAAAGGAGATCAAAATGAATCAAGAAAAACTACTTGAAAGTTTCTCAAAATACTACGGATCAAACCAAGATGCACATGTATTTTTTGCGCCTGGGCGCGTCAATCTAATAGGCGAACATACAGACTACAACGGAGGCCACGTTTTTCCTTGTGCACTCAGCTTTGGGACATATATGGTGGCACGCAAAAATGAAGATAAGACAGTGCGTGCGATTTCGCTCAATTTTGAAGAAATAGGCGTTATGGAGACATCAGTAGAAAATGTTGAATATAATAAGGAACTCGATTGGCTAAATTATCCTATGGGTGTTGTTAAAACACTTCAAGATCAAGGGCGGATCATTGACTGTGGTTTTGATATTCTTCTATACGGTAATATTCCCAACGGATCTGGATTGTCTTCATCAGCCTCTGTTGAACTGGTTACTGGTGTTATGCTGGAAAAATTATTTGAGATTAAAATGGACCGCGTTGAGTTGGTGAAAGCGTGTCAGTATTCAGAGAATAATTTCAATGGTGTTAACTGTGGCATTATGGATCAATTTGCCATAGGTATGGGAAAGTCAGGACATGCGATCCTTCTTGACTGCAATACACTAAAATATAAATACGCTCCACTTGACCTTGGAAATAATACAATTGTCATTGCCAATACAAATAAACGTCGTGAACTCAGCGAGTCGAAATACAACGAACGACGCAGTGAATGTGAACGTGCCCTATCGGAACTTAAGGATGAAATTGAAATTAATGGATTGGGTGACCTGACTGTTGAACAGTTTGAAGAGAATGTAAACCTTATAAAAAATGCCGTCGATAGAAAACGTGCACGACATGCTGTATCGGAAAATCAAAGAACATTACGTGCCGTTGAAGCCTTAAAACGTGGTGATTTAAAAGAGTTCGGAGCGCTTATGAATGCTTCTCATATCAGCCTTCGTGATGATTATGAGGTGACTGGAATAGAACTTGATACACTGGTAGAACTTGCATGGAACCAAGAAGGCGTGATCGGATCACGTATGACAGGTGCGGGTTTTGGTGGCTGTACTGTGAGCATCGTAGCCACAGGCATGGTCGATGCATTCCTCGAAAATGTGGGTAAAGCTTATGAAGAGAGGATTGGTCACGCTGCATCATTCTATATAGCTGATGTTGGCGATGGTGCACGTGAACTAAGGAGGTCCTTATGATTTTAGTATGTGGTGGTGCAGGATATATTGGCAGTCATATGGTCTATGATTTGATTGACCGAGAAGAAGAAATCCTGATCATTGATAATCTTCAAACGGGTCATCGAGGAGCCATTCATCCTCAGGCAACATTCGTAGAGGGTGACATTAAAAACAGAACTTTTATGAAATCGGTATTTGATAAGTACTCAATAGAGGCAGTTATTCATTTTGCAGCCAACTCGCTTGTAGGTGAGAGTATGACTGATCCACTTAAATACTATGACAACAATGTGTTCGGTACACAAATTCTCTTAGAAACAATGCGTGATGCAGGCGTGGATAAAATAGTTTTTTCTTCAACGGCTGCAACATATGGTGAACCGGTTCGTGTGCCAATTCAGGAAGATGATCCTACAATGCCTACCAACGCATATGGTGAAACAAAGCTTTCAATGGAGAAAATGATCAAATGGGCAGATTTTGCACACGGGATTAAGTTTGTATCCCTTCGTTATTTTAATGTAGCGGGTGCACATGAAACATCAGTGATTGGTGAAGACCATCAACCTGAAACCCATTTAGTACCACTTATTTTACAAGTCCCTCTTGGTAAACGAGCGAAAATATCAATATATGGAGACGATTACGATACGCCTGATGGCACGTGTATTCGAGATTATATTCATATCACTGATCTAGTCGATGCACACTATAGAGCGCTTGACCGATTGCGTGGTGGGGGTGAGAGTGCCACTTATAATTTAGGAAGTGGTGAAGGATTCTCAGTTAAGGAAATGATTGATGCAGCAAGAAAAGTGACGGGTCATCCAATTCCTGCTGAAGTGATGTCTAGACGTGCAGGAGATCCAGCACGATTGATTGCTTCTTCTGCAAAAGCGAAAGAAGATCTTGGATGGGCTCCGAAGTATAATAAAGTGGAAACCATTATTGCCTCAGCGTGGGCATGGCATGAAAAACATCCTGCTGGATTTGAGTCATAGGAGGGCTGGTTATGAAGTTGAATATTCAAAATGAACTTGGTCGTCTTGCCAGTTTCGCTATAAAGGCAGGGCTTATTGATGAAACAGATCTTATATATAGCATTAATCAGGCTCTTGAAGTTCTTGAACTTGATGATTTTAGTGGTGAAATAGATGTTGCAAATGCACCCATGTCACCAGTTGAGACCTTAGAGCGGATGTTGGACTGGGCGTTTGATCAAAAGCTTATTGAAAGTAATACGTCTGTTTACCGGGATTTATTTGATTCGAAGCTTATGAATACTTTTACACCAAGGCCGTCAGAAGTGGTTCGTACATTTAAAGAGAACTATTATGAGAACCCGACAAAAGCGACGAATTGGTACTACAAATTCAGTCAGGATACAAATTATATTCGAATGAATAGAATTGCTAAGAATAGACAGTGGAAAGCTGAGACCGAGTTTGGTGCACTAGATATCACCATCAATTTATCAAAACCTGAAAAAGATCCAAAAGCGATTGCTGCAGCAAGAAAATTGCCATCTAGCGGATATCCAAAATGTCTGCTTTGTTGTGAAAATGAAGGATATGCAGGTCGTATAAATCATCCGGGACGTCATAGCCATAGAATTATTCCCTTGGATTTAATCGGAGAAAAGTGGTTTTTACAGTACTCTCCTTACGTTTATTACAACGAACACAGTATTATTCTTAAAGAAAAACATGAACCGATGAAAATTGGGCGTCAAACATTTGAAAGACTGCTTGATTTCGTCGAGAAGTTTCCGCATTATTTTATAGGGTCAAATGCTGATTTGCCGATTGTTGGGGGGTCGATATTGTCCCATGACCACTTCCAAGGCGGACGTTATACCTTCGCAATGGAAAATGCAAAGGTGAGGAAATCATTTGAGGTTACGAATCATCCTGACGTCGCATTTGGAATGTTAAACTGGCCTATGTCTGTTATTCGATTAAGAGCGGATTCAAAGTCCCAATTGGTTGAAGCGGCAGAGTGGGTGTTTGCGGCTTGGAAGGAATATAGTGACCTGAGTGTCGATATTCAAGCATATACAAAGAGTGAACGTCACAATACAGTCACACCAATTGCACGACATAAAGAAGGGGCCTATGAGCTTGATTTGGTGCTTCGTAACAATCGGATGAGCGACGAGCATCCACTGGGCATATTCCATCCTCATTCAGACGTTCATCATATAAAGAAAGAGAATATTGGACTTATTGAAGTGATGGGACTGGCCGTTTTGCCAGCGCGTCTGGAAGTGGAATTAAGAGGTCTTGCACAGTTGTGGATAGAGGAGAAAGAGGCAAAGTCCCTTGATTTAAAAGAACATTTGATGTGGCTGGAAACTTTAAAGAAAGAATACGCACCTTCAAACATACTTGAAGCAAGAGAAATTTTAGAAATTGAAACAGGCAAGAAGTTTTTACGTGTCCTTGAGGATGCAGGCGTTTTTAAAAATGATGCAAGTGGAAATGAGGCATTTGAACGATTTACAAAGTCATTATCGTAGAGTTTATGCTCAAAAAGCTAAAGAAATAGATATGTTGAACCTATTTTTAGTGGTAACTTTGAAATTATTGTCTTGAACAGTAATTTTGTGAAAAAGACTCAATAGATCTACAAAACACATCGTTGTCTGATAGTCAGAATCGATGTGTTTTGCTGTATTTGAGAAGCGTTTTGATAATATTTATTTAAGAAAATTATGAAAGTTTCTTAAACTTCATTGCATATAATGTTTAAAGAGGTTAATTGTAAGTTTATTAGAAGAACATTCACAATTGATATGAATGAGTAAATGCAGGTCGAAACGATTGTGAATAGCTTCACAACTGGATTGTAGCGATTCTGGCTTTTTAACACGTTAAAAAATTGTAATATTTATATAGAAAATGCATAGGGACACGATGGATTCTTATAATTCATGGACAGATAACGTTTTCCTTGTTGGGAAAAATGTACAGCTTTCAATACAACTTTGAGAGTGTTATATATAGGATAAGGTTTTTTAGTACAAAAAAATGAGAGAAAAGTATAGTTGTCCTTGAAAGCTCGTTAAAAAGGTGACAAAATGTATCTGAATGGTGTTTGTAAAATATATATAAAGTGAAGCGGAAATATATTCCGATTTTTTAGATAAAACAATGAAAAACGGGTATATCTTTCATTTCCTGTTGTGGGAGGTATCCACAAAGACCCGAAAATATGGTAGACTTGTATAGTGGTTGAGCACGGCTGTATTTGCTTGGTTCCCCACATTGCAAAATGAAAACTTGATATTATAGTGACTGAGATGGAAATGTTAAAGTCTCGCCACACGATCTCCTGCTGAAGAAAATATCCGGACTTCATAGAGGAGCTATCAGGCGATGAACGTGCTCCAATCATCACAACGGAAAATTACATAGAAATGGAAATAAATCCGGATGAATGGCTCAGCGAGTCATTCATCTTCGTGAATAAAGCGCCAAAGCTAATTTTTAGAATATTCATACACGCTTTATGTATATATTTGAATTCAGGATTAATCGTTTGATTTCAATCTCAAAGGTTTACGAATCTAAACGTTATTAAGGGAAATAGAAGCAACAAGGTGAAATACATATAGTTAAACGATTGTGTCTGCATTGAACGAAATGAGTGATAATATGTTTGAAAAAGATTATGGGATGTACAAGAACCTTACGATAATATCCCAAGTCGGCCTTGAAATGTTGATCCCGATCCTAGGTTCAGTATGGTTCGGAAAAAAATTAGGAGATTGGTTTGGACTTGGTCCAGGCGCACTTCTTATTTGTATCTTACTGGGTGTTTTGACTGCGTTTATGAATTTATTCAGAATAGCCATGCGTCATACGAAAGGAAAGTGAGATGTACATGAACGAAGTACGCGATCTCGAACGTCAAACAATTAAGTATGCTGTCATTGGAACAGTTATTACTGCAATCCTGTTACTCGTCGTTTTCGACGATCCAAATCAGTACGTTCTAGGTCTTTTGTTTGGTTCAGCAATTGGAATATTAAATTTCATGGAACTTGCAAAGACTTTGAGCCGGGCTGTTGAGCTTTCGCCAGATAAGGCGCAGGGCTTTACAACTCGCAAATATTTTCTTCGCTATGTCATTTACGGTGTCGTTTTATGGGTTTCCATCCAAGCGGATTATATCCACGTGTTGGGGACAATCGTAGGACTGATGCAGATTAAGGTGGTGCTTTTGACCACCAACTTATTTAATGACAAGCACTATTTCCTTAACATCTTTAAGAGAAAGGAGGATGAATAGGTGGGTGCTGGTGGTTTTGGCCCAAAGATTCTGTTCAAGATCACAACACCGTTTTTCTCCGCTGGGGAACAAGTGATAATCCCGGTGACTGAAACGGTTGTGAACACATGGATCATCATGGCCGTACTGATTCTCTTTGCCGTAATGGCAACACGGAATCTGAAAAAAGTCCCAAAAGGGGCACAAATTGTGACCGAAGCACTGGTCGACGGTATTAATGGATTAACCAAACAAACAATGGGTGAAGACAAAGTCGGATTTGCTCCGTACGTTGGAACACTACTTTTGTTTGTAGGTATCTCAAATATCGCAGGTCTTTTTAACGTAAGACCTCCGACTGCTGACGTTAACACCACTATGGGGTTAGCTCTCATGACATTTGCCATGATTCATGGTTTTGGAATAAAATCCAAAGGCCTTGGAAGTTACCTCAAAGGATTTCTGGAACCTATGCCATTCCTGTTGCCACTCAATATTATGGGTGAACTTGCAACGCCGATTTCACTGTCGTTCCGTCTTTTCGGTAACATCGTTGGTGGTGTTATCGTAATGAACCTACTGTATGGCGCGTTATACTCGCTATCAGGTGCAGTGTTCGGACTGGTTGGTATTAGTGCAGTTGTTCCAGTATTCCAAGTTATTGCAGCACCGCTACACGTCTACTTTGACTTGTTCGCAGGTTTGCTGCAGTCATTCATTTTTGCAATGCTGACGATGGTATTCGTTTCCATCGCAATGGACTAACATCGCTAGGAATGGGGTGTATGAATGGAATCGACCAATTTTATCATGATGTTTTTAGACTGGTTGATGAGCTTCGACAGAAAAGCCCTGATCCTTGCAGCATCGGCTATCGGTGCAGGTTTAGCTATGATCGCGGGTATAGGCCCGGGTATCGGGCAGGGGTTTGCGGCTGGTAAAGGCGCAGAAGCTGTTGCAAGAAATCCAAAGGGATCCAAACAATCTACTATGGTTATGCTTTTAGGCGCAGCCGTAGCAGAGACTTCTGGTATCCTTGCTCTCGTAGTAGCTCTGATTCTACTGTTTGGTAACCCACTTGTGAACTTAGAAGGATCTGCAATTATTATTGCATTCTCAGCACTGGGTGCTGGATTCTCTATGATCGCAGGTATTGGACCTGGTATAGGCCAAGGTTATGCAGCAGGAAAAGGCACGGAAGCAGTTGGTAAAAGACCAAAGCTTCAATCTGCAATCGTACGTACGATGTTCCTAGGGCAGGCCGTTGCTCAGACAACGGGTATCTACGCATTGATTATTTCTTTGGCGCTTATGTTTGCAAATCCACTTATTGGAATGTTGTAAGCGGCGTGTGTGAAAAATAATTCGTGTGAAGCTCATTAGTGATTAACATCAAACAAGATTATCTTTTAAAAAATTCAATTAAGAAGATGATGACTTAAATCTATAATGTAGGAGGAAAATGATTATGGAACCTATCACAGGTAAAGCTCTTATACTTGCATGTTCAGCAATTGGTGCTGGTCTAGCAATGATCGCTGGTATTGGACCTGGTATTGGCCAGGGTTATGCAGCTGGTAAAGGTGCAGAAGGTGTTGGAAGACAGCCTGAAGCTCAGGGTGACATCGTAAGAACTATGCTACTTGGTGCGGCTGTTGCCGAGACAACTGGTATCTACGGACTTATCATTGCCCTAATTCTACTGTTTGCTAATCCACTTGTAGGTATGCTATAAGTTGTAGCATAAGCCTCAAAGGGATGGCCCTTTGAAGATGAAATTAATCAGAAGGGAGGCACAGAAGAATGGCAATGAATTTAATGCCCGTAATAGCAACCGCAGCGGTTGAGAAAAGCGGCCTAGTTCAGTTTGACTGGACAATGGTATTTCAGATTGTCAATACTTTAATTCTGTTCTTCTTCCTGAAAAAGCTGCTGTTTAAGCCCGTAACTGAGTTTATGGAAAAGCGCGAGCAGGAAATTGCTGGTGAGTACGATGAGGCAGCTAAGCTCCAGCAGGAAGCAGAGCAACTTAAATCTGACTACATAGGAAAACTTGAAAAATCTGATGAAGAAGGTAAGCAAATCGTTCGTGATGCAGCTGCTAAAGCTGAGAGAAGAGCGTCTGAAATCGTGAAATCTGCGGAAAAAGATGTATCAGATCTTAAAGTAAAAGCACAGCTCGATATAGAACGTGAGCAAGTGAAAGCGATCAACCATCTTAAAGATGATATCGCGTCTATGGCTCTATTTGCAGCTTCTAAAATCATTGAGAAGGATGTCAAAGAAGCGGATCACAGAGACATGATCTCTAAGGTGATTGATGAGGTAGGGGATACAAAATGGCAAAGTTAGTATCTAATACTTACGCCCAAGCCCTATTTGAAGTGGCTCTTGAACTTGATAATCTAGATCAGATCAGGGATGAACTTGGTTTCATAAATGAAACCTTCACAACATACCCTGAGTTTTATGAAGTCTTCAGAACACCTAAGATAAACAAAGAAGAAAGAAAAGACGTCATTGTAAAGGTATTCAGCGATAAGATTTCAAAAGAAGTGATGAACTTCATGAAAATCTTAGTCGACAAACGACGTGGTACTGCCATTGGTAGTATCTATAACGAGTTTGTTGATATGGTGGATGCTCACAAAGGTGTTGTTAAAGCAGTTGTTGAGTCTGCTGTTCCGATTACGGAAGAGGAGCAGTCAGCACTGACTGAAAAACTGGCTAAGGTCACAGGTAAAGAGATTCGTCTGACAGCTCTGGTTAATCCAGAAATTATGGGTGGTCTTGTTGTAAAAATCGGTGATAAAGTTATCGACGGCTCGGTTAAAAATCGTCTCGATATCATGAAAGACAACCTGGCGCAGTTAATTGTATAGTAATAGGAGGATTTGATCATGAATCTCAGACCTGAAGAGATTAGTTCTGTCATAAAAGCGCAGATTAAAGAATATGAATCAAAACTCCAAGTTGAAGACACTGGTACCGTTATTCAGGTTGGTGACGGGATCGCACGTGTTCACGGCCTTGAAAAATGTATGGCTGGCGAGCTCCTCGCGTTTCCACATGATGTATACGGGATGGTTCTTAACTTGGAAGAAGATAGTGTTGGTGCCGTACTATTCGGTAACGACATGTTTATCAAAGAAGGCGATACAGTTAAGAGAACTGAAAGAATCGTTGAGGTTCCAACAGGTGACGCGCTACTAGGGCGTGTTGTTGATTCTCTAGGACAGGCCATTGATGGCAAAGGTCCAATTAAAACTGATACGTCAAGACCTATTGAAGCACAAGCTTCAGGTGTAATCGCACGTAAGTCGGTACACCAGCCGCTTCAAACAGGCATTAAAGCAATTGATTCCATGATTCCGGTAGGACGTGGCCAGCGTGAGCTGATCATCGGTGACCGTGAGACTGGCAAAACGACTGTTGCAATTGATACAATCATCAACCAAAAAGATGAAGATGTAATTTGTATCTATGTTGCAATTGGTCAAAAGAAATCAACAGTAGTAGGCCTTGTTCAAACGCTTGAAAATGCAGGTGCACTTGATTACACAATCGTTGTTTCTGCAACAGCGTCCGATCCAGCGCCACTACAATACATCGCACCATATGCAGGTGTTGCGATGGCAGAAGAGTTTATGTACCAAGGTAAACACGTTCTTATTGTTTATGATGATTTATCTAAACATGCCGTGGCTTACCGTGCTATGTCTCTTCTACTAAGACGACCACCAGGGCGTGAAGCTTATCCGGGTGATGTATTCTACATCCACTCGCGTCTGCTAGAACGTGCTGCAAAGTTGAATGATGATTTAGGTGGCGGTTCTATTACGGCTCTTCCTATCATTGAAACTCAAGCTGGTGACGTTTCTGCTTATATTCCGACAAACGTAATCTCGATCACTGATGGTCAGATCTACCTTGAAACGGAACTCTTTAATGCGGGTCAACGTCCTGCCGTAAACTCAGGTATTTCGGTATCTCGAGTTGGTGGTGACGCTCAGATCAAGGCGATGAAAAAGGTATCAGGTCAGATCCGTCTGGAACTGGCACAGTACCGTGAACTTGCATCTTTTGCACAGTTCGGTTCAGACCTTGATAAGGCGACTCAAGCAACACTGGAACATGGTGCTAGACTGATGGAAGTTCTAAAGCAAAACCAGAACGATACCATGAAAGTTGAAGAACAGGTTATGGTTATCTATGCAATTACTAAGAAGCATATGATGGACATTCCAGTGTCTGCAATCAAACGTTTTGAACTTGAATTTGTTGATTTCATGCGAAACAACAAGCCACAAGTAGGCAAGAAGGTTAAAGAAGTTGGTGTTCTTAGTGATGAAATCATTGAAATGCTAGAATCTTCAATTGCTGAATTTAAAGGTCAGTTCGAAATTCGTGATGAAGAACGCAAATAAGATTTCTAATTAAGGGAGGTAGTGACCATGGCGGGAGCGGGTATTCGCGATATAAAGCTGAAAATCCAAAGTGTTAACAGCACTAGACAAATTACAAAAGCCATGGAACTGGTTTCCACTGCCAAACTCAAGCGGGCGAAAGATCGTGTCGACATTACGAGACCTTATTTTGAAACGGTAATGAGTACGGTTCAAGATATTATCCGTAATGAGAAATCACTTAAACATGATTACCTCAATGTTCGAGACGTTAAAAAGACGCTTTATATCGTCGTGTCTGCTGACAGAGGTTTGTGCGGCGGCTACAATATTAATGTTTTAAAAAGAACGTTGGCTGACTTTGACAGCCACGATAAAGCAGCATGTATTACAATTGGTAAAAGAGCAAAAGACTTCTTCAGAAAAAATGAAGTAGAAAGCCTAGGCGAGTATTTGTACATTTCTGAAAAACCAACGTTTGCAGATGCACAAGATATCGCTCGCAAAGCCCTTAAACTTTATACGGATGAAAAAGTTGATGAAATTAAGCTTGTGTATACAAGACTGATTTCAACAATTGCACAAGAGCCACATATGTTAAAACTGTTGCCAGTTGAAATGCCTGAAGAGGAAGTCAAGGAAGATAGCGATGATGAGATGAAGGAATTCGTATCATATGAGCCATCTGCAGAAGCTGTACTTAGTTATGTTATTCCAAAATATATGGAATCTACACTATTCGGCGCTTTGGTTGAATCATCAGCTTCGGAACAAGCGGCTCGACGTATGGCTATGGAAAATGCATCTGACAATGCGGACGATATGATCGCAACACTGTCACTTACATACAACCAAGCCCGTCAAGCAGCAATTACTCAGGAAATATCTGAAATTGTTAGTGGTGCAGAAGCTCTTAAGTAGTTTTTGCCACTGCATAGAGCAGATTGAAAGGATGTGTATCTGATATGAAGCAAGCGATCGGTAAGGTCGTACAAATTATCGGCCCGGTCCTTGATATACGCTTCGAGTCGGATCAGCTTCCAGCAATCATGGATGCGGTTCGAATTGAGTACGGTGACATTAAGCTAACAGCAGAAGTTGCCCAGCATATCGGTGACAATACGGTACGTTGTATTGCCATGTCTTCTACGGACGGTTTGGTTCGTGGAATTGATGCAGTAGCAACTGGAGCGCCTATTTCTGTACCAGTTGGAGCGCCAACACTTGGACGTATATTCAACGTTCTAGGTGAAGCTATTGATGAGAAAGAACTAAAGTTCGAAGGCACGCCTTGGCCAATTCATAGAGAGGCACCGCCATTTGATGAGCAGGAAACAGCTTCTGAAATCCTGGAAACAGGTATCAAAGTTGTTGACCTTATCGCCCCTTATGCTAAGGGTGGTAAGATCGGTCTGTTCGGTGGAGCTGGTGTTGGTAAGACGGTTCTTATTCAGGAACTTATCAATAATATTGCAACAGAGCACGGTGGTCTATCTGTTTTCGCTGGCGTAGGCGAGCGTACTCGTGAGGGTAATGACCTTTATCACGAAATGACAGAGTCGGGTGTAATCTCAAAGACTGCCATGGTATTTGGTCAAATGAATGAGCCGCCAGGGGCACGTATGCGTGTTGGTCTGACGGGTCTGACAATGGCTGAGTACTTCCGTGATGAAGAAAACCGTGACGTTCTACTATTCGTAGACAACATTTTCCGATTCACACAAGCAGGTTCTGAAGTTTCGGCCCTACTGGGTCGTATGCCATCTGCCGTAGGTTACCAGCCAACGCTGGCAACAGACATGGGTGCACTTCAGGAACGTATCACGTCAACGAAAAAGGGTTCTATCACATCGGTTCAGGCTGTATATGTACCTGCCGATGACCTGACTGACCCGGCTCCTGCGACAACGTTCTCTCACCTGGATGCAAAGACAGTACTTTCTCGTAAGATCACTGAAAAGGGTATCTACCCTGCCGTTGATCCACTGGATTCAAGTTCTCGTATCCTTGCACCGGAAGTTGTTGGAGAAGAACATTATCAAGTTGCTCGTGCTGTGCAGGAAATGCTTCAGCGTTATAAAGAGCTTCAAGATATCATCGCAATCCTTGGTATGGATGAGCTTTCTGATGAAGATAAGATCGTAGTAAACCGTGCACGTAAACTGGAGCGTTTCTTCTCTCAGCCATTTAATGTTGCTGAGCAGTTTACAGGTATGGATGGTGTATACGTACCGCTTAAAGAAACAGTTCGTGGCTTCAAGGAAATCCTTGAAGGTAAACATGACGACCTTCCAGAGGGTGCATTCCTGATGGTTGGTACGATTGAACAAGCTATGGAAAAAGCGAAATCCATGCGGTAATCCGGGTGGACCTGGATAAAGCATAGGAGGTGTTAATGTATGGCTACACTATACAATCTTGAAATCGTAACGCCTGACTGTAATTTCTTTGAAGGTCAGACGGAGATGGTTATTGTCCGTACAACGGAAGGTGACATCGGTATCCTTCATGATCACGAACCTCTCGTGGCACCTGTATCTATTGGCAAGATCCGAATTCGTAAAGATGGGAAATTTTTAGAAGCGGCATGTGCCGGTGGATTCCTAACTGTCGATGAAGGTCAAGTTGTCATCGTAACAGATGCTGCTGAATGGGCAGAAAACATTGATATCGATCGCGCTAAAGATGCGTATCAAAGAGCAAGAGGCCGTGTAGACGGTACTGACAAAGAAGTAGATGTTGCACGTGCAAAGGCTGCATTAAGTAAGGCGATGAATCGTCTTCATGTGGCTGGACACAATACAGATCAATAATATGATTTCTATCAAGAACCGCTGGAGTGTATACTCCGGCGGTTTTTTTATGTATAACAGCCAGGCACATAGTCGGATGAGCGAGAAAAGTCAAAACAAAAGACAGTTTATATGGATGTAATTGGAGCACTAATCATATATTGGGTGTATTGCCAAGTGGTATAATTACATTGTTTTGATTGGTAAAATTCTGTATATTTTAATGACAATTGGATAATAATTTGATGTAAATGATTGAAAAAGATAAAATTCAGTAAAAATAGTTGCAAATAGTGGAGTTTAAAAAACTTTTAATATATAATAAAGTAGATGTGGAGTTGAAAATGAGCAGAAACGAGCTCTATCAATTGTTTGAACAGGATTCGGACAATGTTGTTTTTTTGACCAAACAGGATGACTTAAATTTGAAGACATGCGGAACCATTCGCTTGAGATGAATATAAGAAAATAATCACCCATCGGTAATAGTTCGAGACGAGCATTCCGATGAACTGATTCACGT
>Ga0209272_10000936_pt1 | contig 20041 bp, 23 predicted proteins | sample tdDd002_FD_187125 | JGI IMG/M metagenome (GOLD analysis project Ga0209272, IMG submission 187125) | Marine sediment microbial communities from the Atlantic coast under amendment with organic carbon and nitrate - tdDd00.2 (SPAdes)... | ecosystem: Environmental > Aquatic > Marine > Coastal >... | reverse complement strand
TCATAAAGGGTCATATTGTAAAATCGACTGGCATGGTCAGATATCTCATCAAGAATATTTGAGTACCTAGACTCAACTCTTAAGTGACACGTAAATACTAACTTCATCTTATCACCCCCTTTCTATATCTATTGTAGCAGATAAATCGAGCATCACCAAACAAACGTTCGGGTAATAAAATCCAACTTTTACCTTTAGCTCCTAACTTCATGTTAAACAAGTCTACATGAGAGAACTAACAAAATACTTATTCCGAATAAGTATGGAATCAAGAGGTGGTATTTTTTGACAGTGCCCATACAAGTCTTTATTTGCATGCCTTTCGACCATATTTTCTATTGTTATAAAAATGTAATTTCCTAGACAACAAAAAAAACACCCCTGAAGGTGTTTTCTGTCTTATTGTCCATAGAATATCTTCTCTAGTTCTTTAATTGACCCATAGTCCAAGTCTAGGGCTTTTTGATAAAACTCGTCACGCTTGTCCACCATAGACATGTAATGGTAGGCTGTCGCTAGGTTGGCTGCTGTAATCGCAGATTGGTCATTGAGCTCCCAGGCCTTCTCACCATAAATAACAGCCTGGTCATAGTCCTCTGCAACAATTTCCAAAACCGTCAAGCTCGAGTAGGCTTCAGGATTTTCAGGTAAAATTCTTAAGGCATTTTGATAAGCTAGCCTGGCCAGTTCATAGTCACCACTTTGACGGTACATGGTCCCTATGCTGATATAGGTCCCGTCCTTGTCAGGTTCAAGTTCTATGCATTTCTCAAAACACTTCATGGCTGTATCATAGGCTTCTATGCGGCCATAAACCCTTCCCATGCTCAACCAAACGTCATAAGCGTCCGGATGATCTTCCAAGTACTTATTGGCATCTTCTAAGGCCACACGCATCTCTTCCTTGTCCTGGCTATAATAAGAGTTTTCTAAGGCATTAACGATTTTGTCTTCATTCAAACTACATCCTGTTAAGAGTAAAACCCCCATAATAATTAAGAATATCTTTTTCATATACACTCCTTTATAATACAATCCTACCCTATTCTATCACAAGCCTCCATAGACTTGTACTCATCTTCTAAAATTGCATATAGGGATGAATCCTGCCATGATTGGTTGAGATAACGGGTTTCTCTTAAACAGGCTTCCTTCGACATACCAATTTTCTGCATAACTCGCTCAGAACCAAGGTTATTGGCATTGCAATTGGCTATAAGCCGGTGGGCCTTGAGTTGGTCAAAGGCATAAGCCATAAGTCCCTTGGCCCCCTCTGAAGCATAGCCCCTGCCGTAGTAGTCAGGGCTCATAATCCAGCCCATCTCCCATTCCCTGATGCTTGCTTTTGTCGACCATAAAACCAGACGGCCCACGGGCTGGAGACTTTCTCTCAAGACTAGTATTAAATGGTACTTGGCCCTCTCCCCCTCTATCTGAAGGTCTTTAAATCCCTCAAACTTGTCCTTAATCTCCTGGTAACTAGGGGGCTGATCCAACTCGTACTTAACAGTTAAAGGATCCGCCTCCATTTTCTCATAAAAGTCAAAGTCCTCTTGACAAAAGTCCCTTATGAGCAAGCGGTCTGTCTTTATTTCTAACATCATCTCTCTCCTTTATAGGCCCAGATGGCCCCTTAAGTTAAACCACTGGTCTGTCATCCACATGATTTCTTGGTTAAAGCGTTTGACCTTAGGTTTACAGGTCGGACTGAAGAAGGCTGGCTGGAACCACCACTGGAATTCAATCATCCAGGTCAATCTCAGAGCCTGGTAGATCCCATCAAGGTCCAAGTCTTTAACCTGTCTGTAGCCCTCAATCAGGGCCTGGATCTTATGTGAATCCAAGCTTTTCCCATCAAAGGCAAGTCCCATAACCGCTCGACCAAGGTCTTGGGCCTGGTAGGCTATACGGGCCCGGTCAAAGTCAATTAGAACCAGGTCCTGGTCCCTCATTAACATGTTATCCCTTGAAAAATCTGAATGGGTAATGCCTATGGTATGGTGCTTATGGTAGTCTGGCGGAATATCTAAAATAATCTTTTTTACCTGGTCCATGTAGGTTGCCATTTCATCAGGCAGGTCCTCACTGATCTTAGCCACATAAGCCCTTAAAGACCTTAAATGGTCTTCTACCTGGTAGCCTGTGAACTTATCTATGCTTAAATCATGCAAGTGACCACAGGTCTTTCCCAAGAGCTTCATCTGGTCAAGGCTTACTGTATCTGGATCGGGATGGTCTCCAGCTTCATGACTCATAAGCATATAGGCCTGGTGGCCAAGTTTTTGAATCACCTGGCCCTCATGGCTATGAATACCACATATACCAGCCATCCGGTCCTGGGCATAAGCCTGGTAGACCAAGGCCCCTTCTACGAAGACCAGCTGGTCTTTACTGTAACGCTCCCTTGAAAATACCTTGACAACATAGGATCCTAGCTTATATAGCCCATTCAAATAACCACCAGAAAGCCTTTCAGGTCCTTGAAGCCTTAGGCCAAACTTATCTTCTATATCCCTTAGGATGGCTTCTAGATCAAACACGGTCACCCTCCAACTTCTTGACCATACCTGGAAGGTCCTGTAAGCAGTCTATCCCTAGGCCAGCTAGCAGGTTACCAAAGCCATACCTAGCCTGAATGAAGGGGATACCTGCCTGGTTTGCTGCCTCTTGATCGCTCAGGGTGTCCCCTATATAAACCGTACGCCTCAAGTTATTTCGCTCCATAAGCAAGCTGATATTATCTGCCTTAGCTAGACCCGTTCGGCCAATGCATTCAAAATCCTTAAAATAATCAGCCGTTTGGTGGTAGTTTAAAAAGCATTCAATGTATCCATCCTGACAGTTAGACACAATATAAAGGGGATAGGTCTGACTAAGGTTTATAAGGACTTCCATTACGTTTGGATATAAGTCTCCCCCCTCCTGGCTCAGTAGGGCGACTTCAGCCTGACTGCATACCCTTAAGAGGGTCATGGTCAGGTCATGAGGCAAGTGGGAAAAAACCTTGTCTGCAATCTCATCCGGTGTCATGCCCATAAGGCCATCCATCATATCCAGGCTGATTGTCATATCTATGTTTCTTGCATCCATAACCCCCTGCCAGACCTCTTTCACCTGGCGGCTGGTACTCCATAGGGTCCCGTCTAAATCAAATATGATACCATCTAAAATCATAATTTCCTCCAACAGTCTCATTATATCAAATAATCACAGGGCTGGGTGTAGAAATCTTTTTATAGGTGTTCTTTATCTATTCCTAGCAGACATCTTCTTATATGATATAAGAGTAAACTATTACTTAATAACCAAAGGAGGTCGTCGATGAAAACAGCATATTTACTAGTCTCATCATGGGATAAAACCCAATTTATAGCGACCTATGTCAGTCAATAAGCACTTCTTTTTGTGTAGTCATTTTCTAAGACATAGCTTGCTATGTCTTTTTTAGTGCAACCAATACATGAAAGGAAAATCATATGACCATGAATCAATTAGGATGGAATGCCATCCTGGAAAAAGAATATACCAACCATAAAAAAGAAGGCCAAGTACCTGGCCGAGTGATCCGAGTAGACAAGGGCCACTATATCATTCAACACCCAGAGGGCCAGGCATCTGCTAAGTGCTCTGGTGCTTACCGCCACAAGGCTCAGGGACTCAAAGACCTACCTGCTGTAGGAGACTGGGTTATTGCTAGTTTAACCAACAAGGGCAAGGAGGCCATCATCTATAGCCTCCTAAAGAGGAAGAGCGCCTTTACCCGCAAGGCCCCCATATCAGGTGGCCGCAAGGTCAAGGACCTAGCAGACAGAAAAATCGTCCTAGGTGGATCAACCGAGGAACAAGTCATCGCAGCCAATATTGACTATGTTTTCATTGTCATGGCAGTGGACTCAGCTTACAATCCCCGACTTATGGAGCGTTTGGTGCTGACTGCTTATAAGAGTGGCGCTAGTCCTATCATCATCCTTAATAAGATCGACTTGGCCACTGACCTTGATATAATTTTAAGGGACTTGGATACCCTGGCCATGGGCCTGCCCGTCCACCAGGTAGCTGCCATCCACCAGCTGGGTCTAGAAGACTTAGAAGTCTACCTGAAAGCAGGAAAAACCATCAGTCTTATAGGTCCTTCAGGAGTTGGCAAGTCTACCCTCATCAATAGCCTAACTGGCTACAACCTTGAGACAGGGCCCGTTCGGTCCTCTGACTCCAAGGGCCGTCATACCACTACTTGGCGTGAGCTTGTCTGCCTGCCTTCAGGAGCCATGCTTATTGATACCCCAGGTATGAGAGAACTTCAAGTCTGGACCAGTCAAGAAGACTTGGATGACTTGTTCCAGGATATAATCGACCTAGAAAGCCAGTGTAAGTTCAGGGACTGTTCACATCAAAAGGAACCTGGCTGTGCCATTAGACAGGCCCTTGAAGATGGTCGTCTGGACCTCAAGCGTTATAAGAACTATCGGGTCATGCAGGTGGAAATCGGTTACTTGGACCATAGAATCCAAGAAAAAAAGAACTTCGACACAAAAAAAGAAGTTCTTGTCAATAAAATAAAATCAAAAGCCAAGGCCTATAAGTACTAGAATTCAAGAAAAAGTTCTACCCACAGTCGGTAGAACTTTTTTGATTTACTCCTGGTCATTCCCTCCAAGCTTCATGGCATACAGTTCCACCCAAGCCGGGAAAAATCCAGCCTTAATGGCTATATTTCTGGAAAAGAGATGGGATGAAGATGTCCCGTAAAAAGGAATTTTACCCCGCTTGAGGATTTCATCTTTCAAGAGCCCCACCAAGTTGCTGCCAATCCCTCGCCCCCTGTAGTCAGCTAGGACATCAATGCCCACTTGATACAGGCGGTCACTATCCGCACTGGCACCTGCCATGGCAATAATCTTGTCCCCCTCTAAGGCGGCTACCCCTATGACATCCGGAGCATCCGGGTCAAATACAAAGGCCTGGCCAAACCGATCATCTCCCCTAAACTGGTCGATCTCATCTTGTTCAAACCAACGAATGTCTGTTAGGGCCTGGGTCTTAGGGAGTCCAGGATCTGGCAGGTAGTACTGGGGAACCTGGTCAATTTGCTGACCGTACTTCTTGAGTTCTTGGTCAATCAATCTAAGATTCCCAAAGTCAAATAGCCAGGCAGCATCCTTACCAAGAAAATCCTTGTCAAGCCAGGCCTTTAGGTGGTCATGGGCAGAAAAGATGGCCCTTCCCTCTATACAGACCACCTTCAACATGCAGTCTTCACTGGTACAGGGACGGCTCCCCTCTTGCAAGTCATTACTTGTAAGGGTGTTGCCTTCCTTAAAAAAGTCTCCTAGCTTGCAGTTATAATCCTTAGCCAACTGGTCCTTGGCCACATTTATTACATCTCTTTTACTTAACATTTTTTGTCCTTTCAATCTCTTTATACTATCTGTTTCAGTATAACACATGCAAGGACAATCAAATATTTCAAGACTATTACTCCATTTGAAAAAGACCAGTCACCTGGTCTTAAAACTTATTGCTCACCCTCCTTGGACGCCTGGAGGGCCTTTTTATATGTGGAATAATTGGCCATTAAGATGGTCAAGTTACTCAGTATCAAAATGATGGCCAGGGTCATAGACTCATCTGCAATCAACCTTGAAATCAACAGGGCTACTGAAATGAGTATCCCGCCACAACTAATACCAATGGCAATTCTATGCTGTTTAAGACTTTCCATAAGATCTCCTTCTCTCTATTATCTCTTACCCTATTATAGCCTATATAGATTTATATTTACAATAGAATTCAAGGCATAGAAACCATAAGGCCAGGCCTTTAATTCTCTCCTATCATTTAAGAGGATAGGTTAAACCGACTGGACTAACTCCTTATAAATAGCCTATCCATCAAGTCATGGGCCAGGTCAATAAAGTCCTTACAGACTGCCTCCATGGGTCTAAAAGAAAGGTCATGATCTTTTAAAAGTCCTCCTCCCTGAAAGTCAGGCCTAGCCAAGAGATTGACCATCTCATACTTCAACATGGCATCATCGACAACTTGTATCAACTCATAGTCCTCTTGATTCAAGTCCCTTAGGGCAAACCTTTTATAAATCTGGTCTTGCAACTTCCTTTCTCTGACTTGGTATTGGTACAAGTATCTCTTGACCGGCCGACTTAGATCAGATAGGTAGGCCTCTGATCCATCATGCAAGAGACAGGCCAGCTGCAAGCGGACTGAATATCCCCTCAACTTGGCTTCATAAGCACAATTAAGGGCATGCTGGGCCACACTATAAAAGTGCTTGTAGTGACCATTGACCCTGGAAAGCATAGACAGGGCATGTCTTATATCCATCAGGTAGATATCCTCTGGCTTGGGATCTAAGGGATTCATTTGTTTGCCTGAAAACAGGTTCATAAAAGATTTCATACAACAACCTCCAAAAAATAAAAACTGATTACTTATATTTTTGCTGGGCAAAAATATAAGTAACCAGAAATGTGGTCTCTGGTAGAAACCCCCAAACCATTTTATTGGGGTTATACGTGATGCCTTCGCTATACTACAGGACACAAAAGAGGTCAAGCTATAGATTTATCCTAGTCTGGTATTTTGTATTCGTACAAGGCCATAGCCTTGCCCTTCTGCCTCTCGAGCTTTTCAACAATCTCAAAGCCAAGGGAAGTGTAAAGGACTTTCATCCTTTCTTCATCCCAGCCCGTATCCAAACGAACGTACTCAGCCCCCTGACTCTTGCAGGCTTTTACAGCATAGTCTAGACATGCCCCTGGTAACCCTTGGCCAGCAAAGTCTCGTCTGACACACAGCTTATGGATATAAGCAGCCTGGTATTTGGGAGCATCTGGCCACCACAGCCTATCCTGCCACTGAAGAATCATGCAGGCTGCGGGTTGCTTGTCAACATAGGCCACATAAAAGCAAGATGGGTCTGCTTCTTCTGTTATTAAAAGGTCCCGAGTTAGCCATTCATCCATCCAAACCCTCAGGCCTTTTTCTCGTCCCCACTGGGCAACCTCCCTCATAATATCAATGGCCAGGTCAACCTGGCCTTGTTTGAACTCAATCATATAGCCTTCCTCCCTTATAGATTAAAAGCATCCATCAAAGGATGCTCAACCCTTACTTGTTCTTAAGTTGGGTCTGGATTAAAACAGCCAACTCCTCACCCTCTCCCCCTCTTTGTAGGCGGTCAATCAAGTCCTCCATGCGGGTTTCGGCCTCTTGGTTGCTTGCCATAATACGTCCCAGATGTTCTTCCATCAGCCCACAGTCCAAGGCAATCCCTTTTTGGCAAACATCATCAACAACTTTGAACAGGTGGTCTCCCATAAAGGGCTTGGCAACATAGTGGCTTGCGCCTGCCTTGAGTCCCTTAATGATATCCCCGGCCTCCTTTTTAGCCGAGCAAATAACAATCTTGGCTTCAGGATCAAAGGCACGGATTTCCTGACTGGCTTCAAAGCCATCTTTTATTGGCATACCGATATCCATGATGACAACATCTGGCTGATGACTCTTATAAAGGTTAACCCCCTCCTGGCCATCTCTTGCCTCTCCTATGACTAGGTAGTTATTCTGGGTGAAGATATCCTTTACAATGTTTCTTAAAAAGGCAGAATCATCAACAATAAGGACTGTGGGCTTGACACCCTTTAAGCCTTCTAAATACTGGTCAATTCGTTTCTGAAGGAGGTCCTTAGACAAGTTGAGTTGTTTGATGTCATAGTCTAGTTCCTCAATCTTTGACCGATAGGCCTGGATAATAACATCCTCCGATTCTTCCTGAACCAGGGCCTTTATGGCATCCAGGCTAAATCCATATTTTTTTAGGGTGATGATATGGAGCAGTTGGATAACCTGGTCATCACTGTAATACCTGTAGCGATTCTCATCATCCACATGCTCGGGCTTGATTAAGCCTATTTCATCATAATATCTTAAGGTGCTAATCGGAACTTGAACTATTTTTGCAATTTCGCCTATTGATTTCATATGAGTCTCCTTTACTATTAGTGGTTTGTTACTAACAGTATATGGTCTCAAGTAACTTGAGGGTCAAGCCTATTTCTCAACTTTTTTTGAGTAGTAACCCTGGTAGTCTTCAGGGACCAGGTCAGCAATTTTCTCCATAATGAAGGTAACCACCCATTCAGCGTAGACCTTCTTATCCATGTCCTTTGATCTTTTGGGTAAATCAAACTGGTCTCCGATCTTCAGGTCTACCCTGGCATGTTGGAAACTTTCAGCCCCCATATTTCCCTCTTGATCTACAGGAAGCAGGTTTTCAGACCCCCAAAGACCAAGGGGAACAATAGGTGCTCCTGTCATCCGGGCTAAGAGGTAGATCCCCTTCCTTGCCTGGAGCATTTTCCCTGATCGACTCCGAGTGCCTTCTGGGAATATCAATAAACTTTCACCAGACTTGACCAGGTCCACCATCTTCTTCAGACCCTCCTTGTCAGCAGAATCGGGTCTAACACTGGTGGTCTTCACCACATGCATACCAAGCTGAGTCAAGGCATTGGTCTTCAACTTGACGCCCGCTACAAAGGTTGGATCTACAGGTTTAAGAGCCCGGTCTAGTATCAAACCATCTGAATTACTCAGGTGGTTACAAACAAATATAGTGGGTCTTTGTATATGGTTAAGCTTTTCACCACCTTCAATGTGAAGGTCTGCATACTTATTAAGATAATAGTTGACCAGTTTTTTTGAACATATTTTTACTAGGCCTTGGGGTAAAATACCAATTAATTTGGCTAGGGTTTCTGATTTCATTAGAGCCTCCTTATTATACCCACCCATTATACTACATATGTTTAGAAACTGTAAGGGCCTGGGTCTTGACCACCATCCGTGTTACAGACGGGCTTGGATTATAGGTCATCACCTGGTCCAGGTCAACCCACTCCAGGGCCTTAGACTCCTCACTGATAATCAAGGTCTCCTCTGGGTCAGCCTGGAAAACGTAGCGGACATCATAGTGGTAGTGACCTGGCGTCTTGTCATTGGCTGGTATAAAGTGGACATCCACATCAAAGATATCCTCCATAAGCAAGTTGACCTCACTAAGACCAGATTCCTCTTCAACCTCTCTTTTGGCACCTGTGATCAGGTCTTCTCCCTCTTCTGTATGGCCACCCATTTGCAGCCACAAGTCCAGGCTCCTGTGGTGGACCAAGAGGGCCCGATCAAGCTCGGGACTTATAATCCAGGCAGAAGCAGTCACATGCCCCCTGGGGTTAATCTTTCCAAAAACATCTCCCTCCCTGTCTAAGTAGTCAAGGAAGTCCTGGATCCCCTTGCTTTCTGTATCATCATAGGCCTGGTAGGCCTTTAACTGGTCTGTCAGTTTTTCTTTTATGTTCATTAGTCTTAGTCTCCCTTCAATAGGTCCAAGGCGCTTTTTATAAGTTGGTCTTCTGTTGTTTCACAGAAGGGCATGAGGATGCCGAATCGCGGCCCATAAATAATGGGGCACCAGTCTACTTCATAACCTCCATAGTCCCTTTCTTCTTTACTGGCCAGGTACATGTAATATCCATTGGTATAACCATTTAAGAAGACCAAATGATTGGGACTGGCTTGGTTAAACCGGTCGGATATTTCAGAAAAAATCTCCATGGGACAGCCAATGAAACCTCCCTGTCCAATCATAAAGACCTGAAGGTCATAGGGGATTGTTAGGTGTCTGGCCCCTTGGTCTAAGGCCTCATAGACGCATGCTTCCCAGTAAGAGGTATCAACTCCCCAGGCATGACTCGCTTCCTGACTCATGGCCTTGATACTTTCTCTGGTGGGAAGGGGACGCGTTAAGGCAAGTAACTCTTCCTGCTTGACCCTTACCCGGTCTATAGGGCCTAGGTCTAAGCCTTCAAGAGCATTTAAGACTGGATAGGCTATAGCCTGGGCCATGGCCTTTAGGTCCTGGTCTTCCCCCCTGTATCTGGCGTTGATATTGCCCGCCGCTCCATTCACCATCATGACCCGGGCCCCGGTTAGGTCTTCTAGGTAGGTCCTGGTGTGGTGGAAATAATCAGAAGACACATAGTGATTGTCCCCCTTTAAGACATTGCCATGAGCTGATACCCTTAGCAAGAGGATGTCCTTGACCTGGCTTGTAGGATCAGACAGCTTGAGTAAGCCTATTCTCTTGTCAAGGTGTCCCTGGGGATCAGCTCCCATAACCACCTGACCTTGCCTTTTTTCTCTCCGGTTGATGCCAAAGTCCCCCTGGGTATAGGTCCAGGCTCCCTGATAAGGACGACTGTCCTTTAGGGCTTCTTGACTCCCCTTAACCACCTGGTCCTTCATATAATAGTAGTAAGCACTGGACTCAAAGTTTTCATCTAAGGTTTTGGGTGACGAGTGGGTATGGCTATAACAGACCATAACCTGGTCATAAGTGGTCCTAAGACTCTTGGCAAGAGCCTGTCTAAGATCCTCTGCTTGGTCAACAGTAAGCCCAATGGAATCTAGGGCAACCAGGCAAGAAACCTTCTTATCCTCAAAGGTCATGACCATGGCCTTAAGGGGATGTTTGACTCCCAGACAGGCCTCACTTCTATGATAACCATCTAGTATATAGGGCCCTGGCCCTGTAATATCTATTGTAGAATATCCTATTTTCATACGATTGCCTCCTAAAAAATTATACCATAAAGCCCTCTCAACAAAAATAAGGGGGAAGTCACTCCCCCTTACAACGTCTTATAATAAGTCTTCTGTATATTCTACTCGGACTACCCCTGACCAGTCTAGGAAGGTTCCCACAAAGTCATTGATATCGAGTCCTGGCATCTCGTAGGTTTCAGCATCATTACAGGTCCCAATAGCATCCTCAACAAAGGTCACTTGGTAGCCCCTGTCATAGGCTGCTACGGCCGAAAACAAGCAGCAAAACTCTGTATTAAAACCTACAAAGGTTAAATCCTTTATATCTGCTTCTTTTAGGATGGCATCCAGGTCAGTCTCCTTAAAGACACTTGGAGATAGCTTTTCAATAACTAGGTCTCCCTCTTGATACACCTTACAAGAAATCCCTACCTGGGGCTTATCAAAGTAAAAATGATCCTCAGGGTTTTGGCTGATGTGCTTGGTGAATATAACCTTGTGCCCCTGGTCCCTGTATAGGTTTATCAGCTGACTGATACGGTCCTCAATAGGACCAAAGTCTTTAAAATCCGTAATAACTTGCTGCATATCTGTTACAATAAGTGCTTTCATGTGTTTTCTCCTTTATTCATTGACTCCTGTTAATAGTCTAAGGGAAATATGCCTCATTAAAAAGGGCTAAAATAGGCTATAATCCTATGAGAAAATCCCACCTACTTGCTGATTTGACCATAGGCTAGGATGGCCTGTCTTTTTACAGCAAGTCCGTCTGGTGTCATTTGAGCCTCTAAATCTTCGAAGGCCTGAGCCTTAAAGGCTTCTAGGCGTCCCTTATCCTCTACCGCCTTAAGGGTGTTTTTTACTGCTGTTTGGTTAAGGTCTTGCCACCACTCCTCCTTGTCTTTAAAGTAGAAGGTCTTGGTAATCACTTGACTCCTAATATTCTTAAAGCCCTCCCTTTCAAAAAGGGCGACCAGACCTTCTTCAAAAGAAATAGGATGAGGTGGCTTAATGTCTTCCTCTATATCTAAAAACCTGTTGACTAAGCCCGTCATCCAGTCCTGGTCTTCCTGGTGGGTCCAGTTGCATACACCAAACTCCCCCTGGTCCCTTAGGAGGGTCTTGATCTTTCCGTAGGCCTTTTCCATTTCAATAAAGCCTAGACCAAAGCCACAATAGATACCATCTAAGTCCTGGTCACAGTCAAAGCCTTCTAGGTTACTACAAGACAGGTGGACATTCTCTTGGTCCTGACAGGCCTTTTGTGTATAGAAAACCATTTGGTCAGATGTATCAATCCCGTAAGCCTTCCCCCTGGCTCCAACTTTTTCTAAACCTGGAAAGAGTGAGGCCCCTCTACCAAAGCCAACATCTAAAAAGGCCTGGCCCTCTTTTAAGCTAGATTGGTCCATGAGAGCCTGACCAAACCATTGCCAGTAGTTGGGACCCTTTTCACTGAATCCTTTTGCAACTTCATTCCATATGCTCATGATCGATTCTCCTTTGTACATATAATCTCTTTGGCCATGATTTCATAGCCCAGGCTTTTGGCCAACTTTAGTGAGGGGATATTAGCCTCAGTCACTAGGTAAATGGGGAGGAGCTCATTGTCCAGGCACCAATTCGTCACACCTGTGACAACATCCTTGCCATAACCTCTTCCCCTATAGTCTTCATGGGTCCATACAGCAATATTGGCCCCTTCAAAGTGGATATTGGATACCCTAGCCCCAGCCCGTATCTTCTTACCTTCCAGGATAACCTTTTGACAACCGGCCTCCAACTCATAAGCCTTTCTAGCTAAAACTTCCTGCAAGTCTTTTTTGTCCATGTCTTCAGCAGACTCTATAAACATCTCCCTCGTCAAGGTGACAGACTGAAGAGCCTGGCTTATGGGGCTGGTTCGAGTCAAGCGAACCATAGGATCTACCCGATAAAGGTGGTCAAAATTCTTTAAGACCGTTATACAGCCAGCCTGGGTTCTTAGGTTAACTCTGGCATTCAAAATATAGTTTTTTAAGTCTTCAAAGTGGGTGGGTCCCACAGAAAATACGGTTTCATCAGGTCCCAGGCTACAAATGATCATCTGCTGGTACCAGTGGCAAAAGGCCTCTTCCCGCTTGTTGGATAAGCAGAGTTTCACCCCAGGCCTAATTTCTTGTCCCTGGCCTAAAAAGGCCTGGTAGTAACGATTAAACTTTTCTCTCTCCATCTTTCATCACTCCAATACATTCTATCAACTTCTTTATCTTATAATCAACCAAATCTGTCTCATGGTCTGTATCCTTGTACCATATGGTGGTCATCCCCACCTGCTTGGCCCCTGCCATATCTGCCTTTAAGCTATCCCCCACCATAACGGCCTCCCCAGCAGCCACCTGAAAATGGTCTAAACATTCTTGGAAGAGTCTAGGGTCTGGCTTTCTGATCTGCCTTGAGTAGGAAAAGATGTAATGGTCTATATAAGCATCCAGCCCCTTGGAAACGAAGACTTCCTTATAGAGGTCATCAAATAAGATGCAGTTGGATATCACGCCTATCTTATAATCCCCATCTAGGGCCTTCAAGAGGTCAAGGGCTCCTTCATTTACACAGACATCTTTCATGTACTGTGAGTAAAAGGCCTTCATCAAGAGATAATAATCGACAGGACAGTCTAAATTAAGGGTCTTAAAAAGTGCCTTCACATAAACTCTAACATCTAGCTCCACTAAAAGGTCCCGCTTATAAAAATCACCATACCAAGGATCTAAGAAGTGGTCCTTGAGGTCCTTCAAACTGACCTGGACCTGGTGGTTGTCATAGAGGTAGTCCCTCATGGCTTCTAGTCCAATCATGTCCTTGGCCTCATCCGTGTAGGGACCCTTATGAAAGTCTAGTAGAGTATTACCCATGTCAAAAATAATTAACTTTTTCACGATTGCTTCTCCTTGAAATAGGCCTGGCACCGATCTATCCATAAGCGCTGGTGGTCCTTAGGAGCTACCACCCGTTTGCTCAGGTCATCCAGTGTCAAGACCCCCTCCTCTTGACACCAACTCAGGCAGGTTCTAATAAAGGCCTCATTGTAGTCTTTTTCCTCATAGGCATAAACATAAGAAAAGCCCTTTTCATAGGCTGATAAGAGCCTGCTATAACCATCCACACATACCTGCCTGCCCTCTAGGTCCACACAGGCGACTACCACTTCCTCCGGATGCTTGAGCCAGTCATTGACCCGGTCTAGTTTTGATTGATCAACAGTCAATTGCTCAGGGACGATTTGATCTAAGCATACCTTGTAGACTGGTGCTGATACCTTCATGGGATACCAGTGGTGACCAAATTTATAGGTAGCCAGGTAGGGGTGCCAATAGGTCAAGTAGTCAATAAAGTCAGCCAGGTGGTCACCACCATCCAAACTGTCATAGCTGACGACCTTGCACCGTTTATGGTCTACAATCTTGTAGGCCAAGCTGCCAACAACCCTGCCCTCTGCTTCTGCTATAAAAGCACATCCCCTGTCTAAGCAGGTCTTGTGTTTAAAATGAGGGGTATCTTCAGGTCCAGCCCGTCTCACCCTAATCATGAACCCCCTCCAAACATTCTCTGACAAACTGATCAAGAACGGGTTTCACAGGAGGACTGATGGCCTCAGGCAAGCATCCTATATCGAACCACTTAAGATCTACAACCTCAGATGCTTGGGCCCTCATCTCTCCCCCATAAGTCTTGCATATAAAGACGATATCTATAATATAGGCTTCATTGCCATCGGGGTACTTGTTATAGAGGTCTGGACCTGAGAATACACCATAGAGGTCCAGGTCATGGGCTTCCAGACCAGTCTCCTCGTACAGTTCTCTTTTGGCTGCCTCTTCAACAACTTCTCCCAGCTCAATAGCACCTCCATGGTAGCCCCAACAGAGGTTATCCTTTCTCTGTTGGAGAAGGATCTGTCCCTCCTTGTAGAGGATGACACTTGCTCCTGTTAGTTGAAATTTTTTTCCCATTTTGCCTCCTTGTCGTATGTCATTTCATAAAAGGTCCCAGTCTCCTGCTTGCTTGTCCCTATAACCTTAAAGCCCAGGTTCTCATAGGTCCTTATGGCCCGTTGATTGAAGGTCCTAACGAGAAGTTTCAAGACCTTGACTGGGTGTCTCAACAAGGCCTCGGCTATTAGGACTTTAAATGCAGGCCCTCCCAGGCCCCTGCCACAATAATCAGGAGCTAGGCCAATGCCTATAACCGCCTGGTTCTTTTGTCTCTTAATCCGCCCATAGCCTATAAAAGCATCTCCTAAGTATAGGGATACAAACTCCCTGGCCTGGATAGGGGCCTGTCCCATACCATACCCCTGGTTTATAACCTCCTGCCAGGATATATTATAAGCCTGGTAGGGGGCGGGATAGGTCCAAGAAGCAACCTGCCTGGCCTGGTCCATGGTAAAGGGCCTTAAGTTAATGTCCATCCTCTCCTCCTAGCCGTGTGGATCGTAATGTTTTCTACTTATCAGCTTCCTATTAGCTGATGCCACTAACCCTAACAGGTGACACCAGGTAGTGGTAGGTCCCCTTCTTCTCAGACCTAAAAACAGCTGGTGCCCTAGAGCCCCCAACAAAGGCAATATGAACCTGGTCCTCCTCTAAAACCTTCAGTCCCTCAATCAAGTAACGGATGTTGAAGCCAATTTTGAGGTTCTCCCCTCTTTTTCTAATCTTTAAGTGGTTGGAAATATTGCCCACCTCTGAGTTTGATGCAATTTCCATTTCATGGTCTCCTATAGACAAGACAACATCCCCACTGACTTTCTCTGAAAAAACAGAGGTGATTTCTAGGGCCTCCAGGAGCCCCTGACGACTGACGCTAATCTCTGTGGCAAACTTAGAAGGAATCAAGGATTCATACTTCATATAGTCCCCCTGTAAGAGGCGGGTCACAATCTTAATGCCATGAATCATAAAAACAGCATGATTCTTTTCAAAAGCAATATGAATCATCTGGTCACTTTCCCTATTAAGAAGTTTTCTAATTTCCTTAAGAGAATGGCCAGGAATAATAATCCGCTCAGCTAACTGGTCCAGGTTTTTATAGGGGTGGTGTCTTAGGGCAAACCTAAAGCCATCGGAGCCTGCCATAATTAACTCATCATCCTTTATTTCAAGTAACTGGCCATTGATGGTCTGCATATAGTCTGTATCCGCAACCGCAAAGAGGGTCTGGTGGAGCATGTGGTAGCAGGTATCTTCTCTTAGGCGGATGGTCTTGGCTTCTTCCACTTCAGGCAGCATGGGGAACTCATCAGTTGCCAATGTCTTTAGATTCATTTTAGCCTGGTGACAGGTCATATGGAGGGTCCCTGCTGGGGTCAGCTTCAACTCAATGGTTTCATCCTTAATGTGTCTGACCAGGTCACCAAACATCTTAGAATCTACCAGGCAGGTCCCTGGCTCAATGACCTCAGCTGGTATGTGGGTCTCAATCCCTATTTGCATGTTGTTGGCTACCAGGGTTAACCTTTCTTGTTTTGCCCTCAAATAAATACACTTGAGTATGGGCATGGTGGTTTGCTGGGCGACAGCCTTTTGAACCACACCAATTGCCCTAACAAGATCTTCTTGTTGTAATCGTATAATCATAAATCCCCCTCATATTGAACACGTATTTTTTGCCTTATAGTCTATTTTACCATTAAATACCTGCCACTCTCCACAATAAAACAATTCTTGACCTAACTTTTTTACCTAACATTAAGTAAAAACAAGAAACCCAAACTGTCTGAACATTGTGAATAAAACTACATATTTTTCCAAAACTTTATGATGTATACTATAAATAGTTGAAGAATAAGGAGGATATGAATGAAAAAAACAAGACTTGTCATCATGGTCGTCTGTCTAACTTTGCTTTTAATGGCCTGTGGTGAAAATATGGATACAAAGGCCACAGAAGCCAAGGAAGACAGCCTAACAGAAAGTCAAAGCAATCAGGATGCGAACCAGGCTAAACACACTTATAGCCTGAATATGACTGCTGTCGAAGGTAAGGGATACAGCCAAGACCATATAGATGACTATACAAAGAAAATTGGCCTTCTCTATGATGATCTTGCAGACCTGGGATTTGATATTCCACACATCGATTACAAAATGACGTCATTTAGCAGAATTACCAAGGATTCTATGAATCCTAATAAAAATACCATCCTATTTAATCCAGATGGAGACCATGACCAGGACCTAATATTTATGGTCCTAAAACACCTCTTCCCAGATGATGCCCACTACGGCCTCTTATATGGTCTTAGTCATCATGTGTCTATCAAGGCGGACCTTAAACTAGAAGACTTAGAGACCTATAGCTATGAAGACATCCGACTCCAATGGCCAAATCTATATTTAACCTATGTTAACTTCTCCCCAGACTTAGCAAGTCCTGATGAGATTAATATGGCCAAGAGCCTGTCCTTAGATTTTACCAATTACATTATTGAAACCAAGGGCATGGACTATTTAATATCCTTACTAAAAGATGATCCTGATGCGACCTATGAAGTCCTACTGAACCAATGGACTCAAAACAAGGAATGGGACCTGGCCCATGAAAAACTTGGCTTGAAAGTCAACTGGAACAGTCCTAGACCCTATTTAGACTTTGAAGCCCTTAACAATAGCTGGAGCCTATTCTTGAGTGGGGAAGATTATCAGGGGGGCCCCTTGTATGACCGAGTTTATTATCCAGCCATGAACGAGAGTGTGACCACTTACTATGATACCCTGCATCTGTTCTCAAAGGAAATCAACCGTTTAGAAGGCGTTATCGGATTTGATAATGATCAACTCAAGGGAACCCACATTACCATATACTACAATGATATTCCATATACAGGCCTCTACCAATCTGACTTTAATGTCCTTAAACTCAATAGTGTAGCCATTCTTTGTCATGAATATGTTCACTATGTTGATCGGTCAGAAGACCTCATTAAAAGACCCTTAGACTTGAATACCTTCCCTGCTATCATGGAACTAAGGGCAACCTATCTTTCATTGGACAAGGTTATGTACCCTGAAGTACAAGGACAACACATGATTCAAAGTGTTCCCCTCTATACTAAGTTGGTTGACAAGGAAGATTTAGTAAAGGTGTGCGAAGATTACTATAACAGACCTTTTGACAATCATATGTACCAGGACCTTTTCAGTGACTTAATTGCCTACCACTATTATAAAAAGCATGGTCAAGTATTTGATACCTACACCTATCACTGGGAGGGAGGTTATCCCCTTCCCCAATGGTTCTCCTTGTCTAACTTTCTGGTAAGATCGTATGGGTTTGAAGCCTTTAATACCATTACCTTAAGGGATGAACTACCAGATGGAACACCCTTGACATTAGATAGCGTTATTTCTGACTGGGAAGACTACATTAAGAATCTAAGTCCTGAGGTTTATCAATAATAAAATGACCACCTGAATTTTCAGGTGGTCATTTATTATATCTGGGTTTAGTTTTCAAACAGAACTCATTCTTAGTCAAATCTTGTTTATTAGCTGCAGGCCTTCTTATAGGACTAGAGATCATATGATCGAAATGGTCCTTAAGTTCACGTTTTCAATCCAACCATGCATCTTGAGTAAGCTAACGTTTTTTAGTCATATAAAGTTATCTTCTTTAACCTATCCTTTATGATGTTTCTTTCAAAGAGGTCAGGTTTGATCGGGTTGACTCATGATCCTGAGAGCGGTCTCTCACATTGACGCCTAAAAGTCTAACCAGTAAGTATAGTAGCCCACTTGCAGTAACTAGAGAAAATAGAGGATGGATGCCCAGACCAGCAGGAATAAAACCTCCTAAAATAGCAACACCTGCAACGGTTAAGGCATAAGGAAGCTGTGTTTTTACATGGCTGATGTGGTCACAACCCGATGCCATAGATGACATGATAGTGGTATCAGAAACTGGTGATAGGTGGTCACCCATGACAGCGCCTGTCAGAACAGCCCCTATGGTCGGAACAATGAGACTGGTCCCCCCAGTCAAATAGGCCAGTTCTATGGCAATTGGCATGACAATGGCATTGGTTCCCCAAGAGGTTCCAGTAGAAAATGCCACCAGGGCTGGGACAAGAAACATTATTGTTGGCAGTAAAAAGCTTGGTAGATTATCTCCAATAATCCTAACCATTAGACTGGCAGTTCCCAAATCACTATTGATGCTAGACAGGGTCCAAGCCAGGGTTAAAATCATAGCTGGTACCACCATAGACTTAACACCTTCTACAAAGGCATCAGATATTTCATGGATCTTGAGTGCCCCTGTAAGAAGAGACATCAACCAGGCAACACTTATACCAGCAAAGGATGACCACAAGAGGACAACACTGGCATCAGCATTAGAAAAAGCCTCTTGAATACTCAAGCCATCAAATCCGCCTCCGTTATAGTATAAGCCCACCACGGTAACCCCTAAGACCACTAAAAAAGGAACAAGAGCATTGTACCATCTTGTGGACATGGGACATAAGGCCTGGTCTAAATCCTTAAGGTCATTGATGGCCCTTTCCTCTGCCCTTCTCATGGGACCGTAATCACGTCCTGTCAGGATAATGATTAAGACAAAAACCAGGGCTAGGATGCTGTAGAACCTGAAGGGAATACTGCTTAGAAAGACATCATAGGCTCCCATATTAAGGCCTAGCTTTTCAATTCCCTCTCGAATCAAGCCCAGTTCCATACCAACCCAGGTTGAAATCAATGCCATGGAAGATATAGGAGCAGCTGTTGAATCCACTATAAAGGCCAGCTTTTCTCTTGAGATACCCAGACGGTCTGTTAGGGGTCTCATAGAATTTCCAACAATCAAGGAGTTGGCATAGTCATCAAAGAAAATAGCCAAGCCCAAAAGCCAGGTTGTCAGGAGGGCTGATTTTACCGACACTGCCCTTCTTACCAGGAGATTGGCCAGGCCAGACGTCCCTCCGTTTTTATCTATAATACCAATTAAGCCACCAATTGAAAGGCAAAAAATGAGTATAGATACATTCCAACTATCCGTTAGGGCCCCAACCATATGGGTGTTCAATAGAGAGCTAAAGCCCCCAATAGGATTACCGATCAAAAGTGTCGCTCCTACAAATACAGCAACCAGTAGGGATAATAAAACCTCCCGACTTATAATCGCCAAAACAATTGCTATCAGTGGTGGTAATAAGGCCAACCAATTTAATTCCATAATACATGCCTCCAAATTCTTTTAAATAATAGGTCTACTGGTGAAATGAATGTTGAATAAATCTCGTCAGATTTTGGCAACAAGAAATGCGTCTTTGACGCTTCCATTCTACCTCTAAGTACAATGGCATCTAGACTATAAATAGTCTCTTAGGATTTTCTCGGAACCCCTTAACCCTCACTTGATCTACAAGCCTGGGTATTTG
>Ga0209272_10000935_pt1 | contig 20045 bp, 15 predicted proteins | sample tdDd002_FD_187125 | JGI IMG/M metagenome (GOLD analysis project Ga0209272, IMG submission 187125) | Marine sediment microbial communities from the Atlantic coast under amendment with organic carbon and nitrate - tdDd00.2 (SPAdes)... | ecosystem: Environmental > Aquatic > Marine > Coastal >... | reverse complement strand
TTAGGAGATGAGTATTACGATCAATACAATTATTATGAAGCGATTCAATGTTATTTCAATGCCTTTGATATTTTAAAGGACTTAGCCGATTATTTACCAAAAGAAAATAGAGAAAATTATATTTTCTGTGATGAAGTTAAATTAGATCTTAAGAGTAAAATTAATAATATTCATAGAAAACTTGTAGGCCATAGTTACAAAGAGAAAACAGTTTATACTGAACTTGAAATTCGAAAAGCAGATGACTTTTTCGATTTAACAGATTACAAGAATTTTGTAGTTAATAAGAGTATTCAAAAGAGTATTGGTGCGATATATAAAGAAAAGCATGGTATCGTATTGGATTCTGTAAATACACTTATACAGAATTTTGGAAAAAATGAAATTGAAAACATTCAATTGATTTTAAAGTATTGTACTCAGATTTTAATGGGTGATAGAGGTTTTATCTTTATATTAGATGAAGATCAACAAATTAGTGAAGTGATAAAAAACAGTCAGGATTATGATATACCGGATTTAGACTTAATTTTAAAGTCATCAGTAAATCTAAGTAGTGGTATATTGGTGAATTCGGTTTATGACAAAGTTAGAAGTTATCCTTTCTTATTAGAACGAAAAGGATTGTTATGCATACCAATCATAAAGAGTGAAGCATCTATAGTCAAAAGACGATCGGATGATTCTAATGAATTAACTGAAGTTAAGGGGTATATGTACATTGATGCGAAAGAAGCGTTTAACAATTTCACTCAAGAACCATTTAATGAGTGTATGTCACTCCTTAATATGTTATACTTCTTTGTCGATAATTATAATTTGAAACGTATTTCGACTATTGATAAACTAACAGAAGTCTATTTGAGATCATATTTTGAAGATCTCTTCTCACGACAACTGCAACGATCAAAGATTAATTCAGATCCTTTATCTGTTGTGATGTTAGACATTGACAAATTTAAAAATATCAATGACACATACGGTCATCGTAAAGGTGATGAAATATTATATAGAATGTGTGCTGTCATAAAAAATAGCATTCGTGAAACTGATTTAATTGGTCGTTATGGTGGAGAGGAATTTATTTTGGTCTTCCCAAACACCGATAAAGAAAATGCTTATAAAATTTGTGAAAAAATAAGATTGGCAATTAGTGGAACACAATTTTTAAAAGATGATAAGAAAGTCACCATAAGTTTAGGGATCTCATCCTATCCGGAATTGGGTTTAATTGAAGAAGAGCTCATAGAAAAAGCTGATCAAGCATTATATGCTTCAAAAAATAATGGTCGAAATCAAACAACTACATGGCATGCTGATTTAGGAGCCAGTCGTTTAAGATTCGACAAACTTGCAGGCATATTAGAGGGTAATATTTCGACAGATACAAGAAATGTACAAGCTATTATTGATATCATGAACGCTGTTAAGATAGAAGGTAATAAAGCAGATCAAATTGAACTGATTTTAACAACAATTTCAGATGTCTGTGAAGCTCAACAAATTTCACTCGTACAAGTAGAAGAGGCTTCAATCAAAGAAATACATACTAAATATACAGGTGATGATACAATATACAACCAGCAAATATTAGACACCAACAGAATTATGGAGTATATTGATACAAATAATGCAAGTTATTTTATCAATTGGAATGATATCAGTGAATTAGATGAGAAGAATATCCCAGATTGGAAATCTCTCATTGTTTCACCTTTAAGATATAAGAATCAAGCTAAAGGACTATTAATTGTTAGTGTACCAATATCGACTAAAGAATTTAGCTTTAATACAACCAATTTTGTGAATTCTATAAGTGGTGTTATAGCAACGATATTATAAGGGAGGGCGCATAATGAGTATTACAATAAAAGATGTAGCAAGAAAAGCCAATGTATCGATATCAACGGTCTCTAGAGTTATTAATGATTCTAAGCCGGTTAGTGATGATATAAAAATGAGAGTTGTTAAAGTAATAGAAGAATTAGGATATAAACCAAACCCGGTTGCAAGAAGTTTGGTGACCAAAAAGAGTCGCTTAATTGGTGTAATTATTCCAGATATCTCGGATCCTTATATTGCAGAACTTCTAAATGCAATAGAAGAAGTTGCAAAGACTTATGATTATGATATTATATTATGTAACTCATATGGTAGTTTAGAGTCCGAAGAGCATTATTTGCAACTTCTTCAAACAAAACAAGTTGAAGGTATGTTATTCTTAACCTATAAACTTAGAACGGCTCATAAGAATTTCTTTGAATCGTCTAAAATGCCTGTTGTTATGATCAACAGAGATGCAAGTGAACTGAACTTATCATCAGTTTCTGTTAATAATCATGATGCAGTATGTGAAATGGCTTCAAAATTATTTGAATATGGCCATAAAGATATTGTTTTAATCAGAAATGGTAAAGACAGTGATGTATTTGGACCAAGTCAATTAGAGGGTTTCAAAAAAGCTCATGAAGATTTTGGTAAAGAGTTTGATGAAAAAACAGTTTACAATGGTGGCTTCAAAGTTGAAAAAGCGTATGAGATATGTAAAGAGCTTATTGAAAAGAAAGAAGTACCATCTGCCATTATTGCAACAACTGATTCTATGGCTGTTGGCGCAATCAACTGTTTAGTAGATCATGGTATTAAAGTACCAGAAGAAGTTTCTGTTGCTGGTTTCTATGATACAAATATCGCAGAATTATATCGACCACAATTAACAACAATTCACCAGCCAATATACGATATAGGCGCAGTTGCCATTCGTTTATTAATAAAACAAATAAATGGTGAGGCTAAAGAAAGAACACACTTCTTCTTACCTCATGATTTAGTAGAAAGAGATAGTACACGTTCTTTAAAGTAACGGCTATCAGTTAGAAGGAGAAAAAATGGTTATAAATCAATTCTTGCCAGTTTGCAAAGAGGATATGGTAAGTTTAGGATGGGAAAAATTAGATTTTATTATTGTCTCGGGTGATGCATATGTTGATCATCCGAGTTTTGGTCATGCAGTGATTTCCAGAGTCTTAATAGACGCAGGTTATAAAGTAGGGATAATCGCTCAACCAGATTGGAAAGATGTAGAAGCGTTTAAAGTACTTGGACGTCCAAAGTACGGTTTTATTATTTCGCCAGGTAATATTGACTCTATGGTGAATCACTACAGTGTTAGCAAAAAAAGACGTAAGGTCGATTCTTTTGCACCGGGTGGCAAAATGGGATTAAGACCAGATCGTTGTACGATTGTTTATGCGAATCTGATTCGTCAAGCATATAAAAAGATTAAGATTATCATCGGTGGTATCGAAAACAGTTTAAGACGTTTTGCTCATTATGATTATTGGCAAGACAAAGTAAGACGTTCGATTCTTTTTGATACAGAAGCGGATATTTTAATTTATGGTATGGGAGAAAAACAAATTGTAGAAATTGCTGACTATATGAAGTCAGGGATTGATTTAGCATATATTCATCATATTCCAGGCACCTGTTATTTAACAGATTCTTTGGATAACGTGATGGATTATATTGAATTACCTTCATTTGAAGACGTGGAAAAAGATCTTAAGAAACATGCTGAAGCCTTTAAAATTCAATACGATGAACAAGATCCGATTAGAGGAAAAACATTGGTTCAAAAACATAAGGATCAATATCTTGTACAGAATCCTCCAGTAATGCCATTAACGAGAGAAGAGTTTGATATTGTATACTCTTATTCGTATCAAAAAAATTATCATCCAATGTATGAAAAATTAGGTGGTGTGCCAGCCATTAGAGAAGTAAAACATTCTATCATCAGTGAAAGAGGTTGTTTTGGTTCATGTTCATTCTGTGCACTTACTTTCCATCAAGGTAGAATTGTAACTTCAAGAAGTCACGAGTCTATTGTTGAAGAAGCAAAAGGCATCACAGAAATGGATGATTTTAAAGGTTATATCAATGATGTCGGAGGACCGACAGCAAACTTTAGAAATGTATCGTGTAAAAAACAATTAAAGGTAGGGACATGTAAACATAGACAATGTCTCTTCCCAGAACCTTGTCCACATTTAGAAGTGGATCATACTGATTTAATTGAGCTTTTGAGAAAAGTTAGAAATCTTGATAAAATTAAGAAAGTTTTTGTACGATCGGGTTTGAGATATGATTTTATTATGGCAGACGATAACGAAAGTTTTATGGAAGAGTTGTGTGAGTATCATGTTAGTGGACAATTAAAAGTCGCGCCAGAACATATTGATAAAGCAGTACTTAGTTTTATGCAAAAACCTGGTGGTAAAATATATAAGGACTTTGTAAAGAAGTTTTATGATATTAATAAAAAAATCGGTAAAGAACAATATATAGTACCATATTTGATGTCGAGTCATCCAGGTTCAACTTTGGCATCGGCTATTAATCTTGCTGAATATTTGCGAGATATAAATTACACGCCTGAGCAAGTACAAGATTTTTATCCAACGCCAGGAACATTGTCAACAGTTATGTATCATACTGGATTGAATCCTTTAACAATGAAACCTGTGTATGTACCAAAAGCGATGAAAGAAAAGAAAATGCAACGTGCTCTACTACAATATAAAAATCCTAGAAATTATGATTTAGTATATGAAGCATTACAATTAGCTGAAAGAACAGATTTGATTGGCAATGATAAGAAGTGTTTGATAAAAGATAGAAGTGAACGACCGCAAGCACCTGCTCATATGTACAAAAGAAAGTCTGGTCAAAAAAATAGAAGTTCAAGTAATCAAGATAGTAATCCAGGCAAAAAGAAAACTGGTTCAAGTAATCGAGATAATGGTCCAAGTAAAAGGAAAACCAGTTCAAGTAACAAAAAGACGAGAAGCAGAAAATAATTTGACCTTTTTAGGACGAAATAATCTTAAACTGTTATTGTAAGTTAAATAAGAGGGGGTAAAATCATGAATAAAATTGTATTAGACGGAAAAAGTTTGACTATTGAAGATGTTGTTAATGTTGCTAGACATGGCTACCAGGTAGAGTTATCAGAAGATGCAGTAAAAAAAGTTGAAATTGCAAGAAAAGTAGTAGAGGACTTTGTTGCTAAGGAAACTGTTATCTATGGCATTACAACAGGCTTTGGTAAATTTGAGAATGTTCATATCACACAGGATGATACGAAAGATCTTCAAAAAAACCTAATTATCAGTCACGCATGTGGTGTAGGCCCGGCCTTCGATTATGAGACTGTACGTGGAATTATGTTATTAAGAGCTAATGCTTTGGCTGTTGGAAATTCAGGTATTAGATTAAGTACATTAAAAACGTTGATAGAAATGATTAATAAAGGGGTATACCCTTATATACCAGAGAAAGGTTCTTTAGGTGCTAGTGGAGATTTAGCTCCGTTATCACATATGGTTCTAGTATTAATTGGTATGGGTGAAGCTATCGTTGATGGTAAGAGAATTACAGGTAAAGAAGCAATGGATCAAGTTGGTTTAACACCAGTTGAGTTGACTTCTAAAGAAGGATTGGCACTAATTAATGGTACTCAAGTTATGACAGCTGTTGGTTGTCTTGCTGTACATGATGCAATTCAGTTATGTAAATTGTCAGATATTTCTGCTGCATTAACAGTTGAAGCATTATCTGGTATCACTGATGCCTATGATCCTAGAATTCATACTGTAAGACCACACAAAGGTCAGTTAGCTACTGCTTATAATATGTTAGATCTATTAAATGGTAGTGGTTTAACAACTAGACAAGGACAATTACGTAATCAAGATGCATATTCTTTACGTTGTGTACCTCAAATTCACGGTGCAAGTAAAGATGCTATCGATTATATAGCACAAAAGGTATTGATTGAGATTAACTCTGTTACAGACAATCCAATTATTTTACCAGATGCAAACTTAGCTATCTCTGGAGGAAACTTCCACGGTCAGCCTATGGCATTACCGTTTGACTTCTTAGCTATAGCATTATCAGAAATTGCAAATTCAAGTGAGAGAAGAATTGAAAGATTAGTAAATCCTCAGTTAAATGATTTACCTGCTTTCTTAACACCAAAAGGTGGTTTACACTCAGGTTTCATGATTGCTCAATATGCAGCTGCAGCATTGGTATCAGAAAACAAAGTATTGGCACATCCTGCTAGTGTGGATTCAATTCCTTCTTCTGCGAATCAAGAAGATCATGTAAGTATGGGAACAATTGCAGCTCGTAAAGCTAGAGATATTCTAAAGAATGCTCAAAATGTTATTACTATCGAATTGCTTGCAGGTGCTCAAGGAGTAGACTTTAAAGATCCTTCTAAGTTAGGTAAAGGTACAAAGGTAGCTTATGATCAAGTACGTTCTGTTGTACCTAAATGGATTGATGACAGAGAAATGTACAAAGATCAGGAATTAGTGTATAATCTAGTGCAGGGACATGACATCGTAAAAGCTGTAGAAAGCAAATTGGGTCAATTGTCATTACAAAAATAAACTAGATATGAGGTGCTAAAATGCTATCTAAAGAGAAACTTGATAGAATAAATGTTCTGGCTAACAAGAAGAAAAACGAAGGTTTAACGGATGCTGAGACAACTGAACAGCAAGAGTTAAGAACAGAGTATTTAAAGAGTTTTAAAGAGTCTTTCAAAAGACAACTAGACAACATCGAGATTGTAGATCCTGAAGATACTGAGAAGGGAGAACATTAGAATGACTGAAAATCAATTTGTAGTATTTATCCTTGGAGATGAGAAATATGGTGTGGATATTCTAAATGTAAGCACAATTAGTGAATACATGGATATCACAAAAGTTCCAGATGCACCAGTATATGTAGAAGGTATTATTAACTTGCGTGGTGATATTATTCCAGTTATTAATCTAAAGAAGAGATTCAATATTGCAGAAACAAGTGTTAGTGATGACACTAGAATTATCATTTATTCAATTGAAGGTGTTGCTATAGGATTCTTAGTAGATGAAGCATCACAAGTATTAAGAATAGACAACAAAGATATTGAACCAACACCTGCTATCCTTAGTGGTAAAGATAGAGAATATATTTCTGGTGTAGGTAAACATGAAGGTAAAATTATTATTTTACTAGATTTTGCTAAAATATTAAGTGAATCTGAAAGAGCTGATATAACAAAGCTTGTTTAATGAAGCTCATATAAGTAACACCTTAGGGTGTTACTTTTTTTGAAAATATGTTATCATAGTGTAGAAATTTAGTATACAGAAATAAATTTTAGGAGGAATTATGGGGAACTTAAAAGAGCTTCAAGAACAACTAACACATGAGTATAAAAATGTTTGGGGAGAAATAGACGAAGCAGAAACGAAATTGGTAATGGATTTCAGTATCGGCTATAAGACATTTTTAGATGTTGGTAAAACTGAAAGAGAATGTGCACTAGAGATTCAAAGAATGGCAATCGAAAATGGTTATGTGGATTACAAATCACTTGTAGAAAAAAATGAGCCAATAAAAGCTGGGACAAAAGTTTATGCAATGAATAAAGACAAAGCAATTTGTTTGTTTATTATTGGGGAAGAATCAATTGAAAAAGGTATGAATATTATCGGAAGTCATATCGATGCACCAAGAATTGATTTAAAGCCTGTACCACTTTATGAATCATCTGAAATGGCATTTTTAAAGACACATTACTATGGTGGTATAAAAAAATATCAATGGACGTCTACACCTTTAGCACTACATGGTGTAATCATGACTAAAGATGGTAAAAAAGTAGATGTTATCATTGGAGAAGATGATAACGATCCAGTAATGTTTATCACAGATATCTTACCTCATTTAGCAAAAGATCAGTATGCTAAGAAGATAGGTGAAGCAATTGGTGGAGAAGATTTAAATGTTTTAGTTGGATCTATTCCTCATGGAGACAAAGATACAAAAGATAAATTCAAGTTTAATGTCTTAAGATTATTAAATGAAAAATATGATGTGACAGAAGCTGATTTAGTAACAGCTGAACTGGAAATCGTACCAGCTGGTAAAGCAAGAGATGTTGGTTTGGATAGAGGTTTAGTAGCAGCTTATGGACAAGATGATAGAGTGTGTGCATACTCAAGTTTGATTGCACTATTTGAAATAGAAGCACCTAAGAAAACTGCTGTTGGTATGTTTATGGATAAAGAGGAAGTTGGTTCTCAAGGTAATACGGGATCTCAATCTTCATTCTTTAATGATGTAGTAGCTGAACTTATTAACCTTCAAGTTGATAATTATTCTGATATCTACATGAGACGTGCTATGAATAATACAAAAGTATTATCAGCAGATGTTGGTGCTGCTTATGATCCAAATTATGCAGGTGCTTATGAGAAGATGAACTCAGGTTATGTTGGTAAAGGTCTTCAAATCGTTAAGTATACAGGTTCAAGAGGTAAAGGTGGTTGTAATGATGCCAATGCTGAATTTGTTGCTGAAGTAAGAAACATATTCGATGAGAATCAAGTTATCTGGCAAACTGGAGAACTTGGTAAAGTAGATCAAGGTGGTGGTGGTACAATCGCTTACCTACTTGCGAATCAAAATGCAGAAGTTGTAGATTGTGGCGTACCGGTATTATGTATGCACGGTACGTATGAAGTCATCAGTAAAGCTGACTTATACATGGCTTACAAAGGTTACAAAGCATTCTTCAAATACTAATAGAGTACCGCTAAATCAATGATTTAGCGGTATTTTCATGTTATAATACTTTTGGAGGTAAGAACATGAAAAAAGCGATTATATTTGATTTATATGGCACATTGATTGATATTCATACAGATGAAGACAACGACTTATTCTGGCAACAGATGACACTTTATTATGGTTATTTTGGAGCGCATTATAAAGAATTGAAACAAAGTTACAAAGAAGCTGTAGAAGTTTACATTAAAAAGGAATCTGCAGAGTATCCAGATATTGAACTCTTAGATGTCTTCAATAAACTATTTATGGACAAGGGCATTATTGTTGATAAGACAACCCTTTTAGAGACAGCGACCATGTTTAGATTATTATCAACAGATTATGTACAACTCTATCCTTATGCAGAAGATTTATTGAAGTTACTAAAAAAGAGTGAGTTGAAAGTGATACTACTTTCTAATGCTCAAAGTTCATTTACTCTAAACGAGATGAAATATACTGGGATAGAACACTATTTTGATAAATTATATTTGTCTTCGGATTATAAAATCAGTAAACCTGATAAAAAGTTCTATGAGATTATGTTAGAGAAGGAACAACTTAAACCAGAAGAATGTGTTTATATAGGTAATGATCATACAACTGATATTAAAGGTGCAAATGCGGTTGGGATGGACAGTATTTATTTATATACAAATTGCTCAAGTGAGATGAATGAACCTTTTGAGTGTTTGCATAAAATTATACCTGGTGACTTAAATGAAGTGATAAATATCATACAAAAATGGATATAAGCAAGGCTACGCCTTGCTTATTATATAATCTTTAAAAGTTTGTGAGAGTGGTGTTAAAATGTGTTTTTTATTATAAACAAAATAAAAATCTCTTGAAACAGTAAAATTGTCTATTGGAACAATCTTCAATTTCTTTTGATCGATATCTTCTTGAATAGCAATTCTTGAAGTAAATGCATATTTATCGCTACCCACAATACAGGCTTTTATGGTGTTGATATCATCGATTGTAGCAAAAATATTAAGTTGATGTCTTTCGATATCATGTTCAGCAAGTGCTTTCATAAGCATTTTTTTTGTGCCTGAACCTTCTTCTCTAATAATCAGTGGGATTTTCTTTAAATCTTTAATTGTCAGAGATTCTATATTCAAATTATAATCACAACATAAGACAATATCATCTGATAGGATTTTTTCGTATGCAAAGAAATCTGCATTTGATTTAGCGCCAACGATACCAAAATCGATGGTGCTAAGTTCTAATTTCTTATGGACTGCCGCAGAATCAAGTTTTTCAATTTTGAAATTCATCTTTGGATGAATCTTTGAAAAGCTCTTTACGATACTCGGTAGATAATATTGACTTGGGATTGTACTTGTTGCAATCTCAAGTTCGCCGGAAATATCGCCATTATAATGATCAAACATGAAATGAATTTGTTCTTTTTCGTTTAGAATTTTTTGAGCATGAATTAAAAGAAGTTGACCTGATTTTGTCAGGGAAACGCTCTTGCTGGTTCTTACTAAAATGGTTGTTTTTAATTCATCTTCTAAAGTTTGAATATGATGACTAATTGTAGGCTGTGTTAAATAAAGTGCTTTAGCTGCTTTTGAAAAATTCTTATATTTACTTATAGCAACAAAACTTTGTAGTTCTTTAAAATTCATAATGTACTCCTTATCAAGAAATTCTATAGTTATTATAACAGAAATGAATGATTATTTTAAGGTTTATATTTCATTAATTTTGGGTATGCCTAAAATAGACAGAATGGAGGAGTTATGAAGGAGATTATTATCTACTCAACAGAGAGTTGTTCGCATTGTCAATCGGCAAAAGCTTATTTAGATAGAAAGGGTTTTTCCTATGAAGACAAAAATGTTCAAACTGATAAAGTCGCACGACAGGAATTGATGGATAAAGGGTATCGTGGAGTTCCTATTATTGTCATTAGTGGTATCGACATTGTTGGTTTTGACAAAGAAAAAATTGATCAACTATTAGAATTATAAAACGCCTTAGGGCGTTTTTAATTTTGTTATATATAGTTTACAAGTAAAAAAAACACCTTTAGATAATTGATTCATTGTACTTGCAATTATTTTATGTTAGATTTAAAAGAAGTTATAGATAGGAGGTCATTTATGATCATAGATGGTAAGTTAGTATCAAAAGAAATAAGAAACGAAATTACGCTGGAAGTTCAAGATCTACAGTCGCAAAATATTGTACCTGGACTTGCAGTTATAATAGTTGGGGAAAATCCAGCCAGTCAATCATATGTAAGAAATAAACAGAGAACATGTGAAAAATTAGGTATGTATTCAGAAAAACATGAGTTGGATATTGATGTAACAGAAAAAGAATTATTAACATTGATTGAAACGTTAAATAACACGGATAAAATTCATGGTATTTTAGTACAATTGCCACTACCAAAACATTTTGATGAAGCACGTATTATTGAAGCGATAGACCCAAGTAAAGATGTTGATTGTTTCCACCCGATTAATGTTGGGAAATTAGCAACTGGTGTAGAGAGTTTTAAACCATGTACACCAGCAGGTATTATTGAATTATTAGAGCACTATGAAGTTCAATTAGAAGGAAAAGATGCAGTTGTAATAGGTAGAAGTAATATTGTAGGGAAACCTATTGCTTTGATGTTATTAGAAAAAAATGCAACAGTTACAATTTGTCATTCAAGAACAAAAAATCTCGAAACAAAATTAAAAAGAGCGGATATTATTGTAGCTGCAATTGGTAAACCGTATTTCTTAAAAGCAGATATGGTAAAAGAAGGTGCTGTTATTATTGATGTTGGTATCAACAGGATTGAAACAGGGCTTGTTGGTGATGTAGCGTTTGATTCTGTACAAGAGAAGGCATCACTGATCACTCCAGTTCCTGGAGGTGTTGGTCCTATGACAATTACTATGCTGATGAAAAACACTTTAGAAGCATGTAAAAAAATTACTTTTGACGCTAAATAGATGAAAGGTCAAAAACTAGAAGGTAACACCGATTGGTTTTTGACGTTAAATTGATTGATGTATATTAAAGTAACTATTAGGAATACACGTATTGTGTAAAAAATCGGAGGTTAATATGAAGACAGATGTTCAAATAGCACAAGAAGCTAAAATGCAACATATTTCGGAAGTTGCTAAAAATGTAGGATTAACTGATCAAGATTTAGAGTTATATGGTAATTATAAAGCAAAAGTTCATTTAGATGTTATTTCAAGAAATGAAGCCAAAGAAGATGGTAAATTGATATTAGTAACTGCAATTAATCCAACTGCTGCTGGTGAAGGTAAAACAACAACAAACGTTGGTTTAAGTATGGGATTAAATAAAATCGGGAAAAAGACATTCACAGCTTTAAGAGAACCTTCATTAGGACCTTGTTTTGGTGTTAAAGGTGGTGCTGCTGGTGGTGGTTATGCTCAAGTTGTACCAATGGACGATATCAACTTACACTTTACAGGTGATATTCATGCTGTAACAACTGCAAATAACTTATTAGCGGCTTTAATAGACAATCATTTACATCAAGGAAATAAATTAAACTTGGATCCAAAGAGAATCACTTGGAGAAGAGCTGTAGATATGAACGATAGATCATTAAGAAATATCATCGTAGGCGTTGGTTCAAAAAACAATGGTGTTATGAGAGAAGACGGTTTTGATATTGCAGTAGCTTCAGAAGTTATGGCAATCTTATGTCTTGCTACAAGTTTAGAAGATATGAAAGAAAGACTTGCTAAAATGGTAATCGGTTATACTTATGATAAAAAACAAGTAACTGCTGGTCAAATCGAGGCAACTGGCGCAATGGCATTATTACTTAAAGATGCTTTAATGCCAAACTTAGTTCAAACATTAGAAAATACACCAGCACTAATCCATGGTGGACCATTTGCAAATATTGCACATGGTTGTAACTCAGTTGTAGCAACAAAAATGGCTCTTAAATTAGCGGATTATGTTGTAACAGAAGCTGGATTCGGTGCAGACTTAGGTGCTGAGAAGTTCTTCAATATCAAATGTAGACAAGCTGACTTAAAACCATCTGCTACTGTAATTGTTGCAACAATCAGAGCTTTAAAAAATCATGGTGGTGTTAAAAAAGCGAATCTTAATGAAGAAAACATCGAAGCGTTAGAACTTGGATTTGAAAACTTAGAGAAACATATTGAAAATGTTGCTAAATTCAATGTACCAGGTGTTATTGCAATTAATAAATTCCCAACGGATACAGATGCAGAAATTAAATTTGTTGAAGATAAATGTAAAGCGTTAGGTATTCCAGTAGTTATGTCAGATGTATGGGCATACGGTGGCGAAGGTGGCGTTGAGCTTGCTAAAAAAGTAGTTGAAGTAGTAGAAGCAGACACTGCTAAGTTCAAACCATTATATGAGTTATCATTATCTCCAAGAGAAAAGATTGAAACAATTTGTAAAGAAATTTATGGCGCTGAGGGTGTTGATTTTACTCCAAAAGCTTTAAATGATATCAAGAAATTCACTGAAGATGGTTTAGCAGAATTACCAATTTGTATGGCTAAAACTCAATACTCGTTATCTGATAACAAAAAACTATTGGGTAGACCAACTGAATTCAGAGTGACTATTAAAGAAGTTAAAGCATCAGCAGGTGCTGGATTCTTAATTGCCTTAGCAGGTGATATTATGAGAATGCCTGGTCTTCCAAAAGTACCAGCAGCTAATAAAATTGATATCTTAGAAGATGGTGAAATTATCGGCTTATTCTAAAATACTTGTAATTCTTATTAAAAAATATTAGAATGGTCTGAGAATAAACCATTGGAGGATATTATGAGTCAAAATGTTTTAGAAGAATTATTAAAAGGTAATAGACGCTTTGCAGACGAAACAAATGAATTTCCAAGATTAGATAAGAACAGACGTTTAGAGGGCTTGAATGGACAAAATCCAAAAGCGATTATAATTGGCTGTGCAGATTCAAGAGTACCACCTGAATTGGTATTTGATCAAGGTCTAGGAGATTTATTTGTATTAAGAGTTGCAGGTAATATTGTAGATGAAGCCCTTATTGGTAGTATTGAGTATGCAGTCGATCATTTAAAGACACCACTTATAATGGTCCTATCTCATACAAATTGCGGTGCTGTTGGTGCAGCAATCTCAACAAGTGTTGAAGATGCGCCAGGAAGTATTGGTTCATTAGTAGAAGCGATTCAACCAGCAATTGAAAATGTTCGTGGTCAGGCGGGTGACTTCCAAGACAATGCGACAAAAGAGAATGCAAGATTGGTTGCTGAGTCTTTGAAGAGTGAAGGTACAATCATAAAAAAGGCATTTGAAAGCAATAAATTGGAAATCGTATCAGCATATTATGACATAGAATCTGGTATAGTTTCAGTATTATAAATTAAAACCTCATTTCGGTGAGGTTTATTTTTTTTTGCTCTTTTCAAATGGTCTTTTTTTCTATACAATATGATTATGGATTTTGGAGGAGAGAGATTTGGAAATATTGTTAACAATGGGTTTATTAGTAATATCAGGCGTGGGAACATTCTTTTATATGCAAAATCAGGATGAGTTTGATATAATGTCAGATTACAAAGCAATTAAAACTGCTTATAAATCATTTAGAAATGAGAATATCGGATTAACAAAAGGTATAGAGAATTTAAGAAAATACTTACCGAGTAGTTCAAAGGTTAAATTAAGTAATTATCAGATGTCTGAAGACGATAAGAGTTTGATTGTTAAGAGGATACCTAAGAAAGTGGATGCTAATGTTCTTATAAAACAAATTGGTGGAAATTCAACTTATAAGAATAATAAATTGATGCTGAGCTTTTTTACATTAGGTAATGGAGTTGAGGCAGAGGCTGTAATAGGTATGAAGCCCTTAGCCAATTTTACAACAACTACAAAAATAGAGTACTTTGCTGATGATTCAATTGTCGATGGAAATCAAATTTTGGAAGTTGAATGGGAAAATGATGAAGAATACTTTGATACAGAAGGTGTTCACACCATAAAGTTAAGAGTTATGGACAAGCATTTTAGATGGTCTGAATGGGTGAGCAAAGAAATCTTTGTTGCTGAATTAAAAGGGATTAAGAGTATTCACGCCTCTGGTGGTCACTTAATGGTATTACATAACAACGGTAAGGTATTTGGTTATGGTGAAAACAATTTTGGTCAGCTTGGAAATTGTACAAATCAAAATAGTGTTCTCTTAGATGAAATCGTTCAAGCGGAGAATATTGCTGATATTGCAGTCGGAGACAACCATACATTGTTTTTAAAAACGGACAGACGTGTGTTTGCTACGGGTAAAAATGATTTTGGCCAACTGGGTAATGGCAGTAGAACCAATTCAAAAATACCAAAGTTAGCATGGGGTATAGAAAATATTGTTCAGGTTGCTGCTGGAAGAGGATTTAGTGCAGCTGTGACAAGTGATGGATTTGTATATACTTGGGGCAGTAATGAAAATCATTGTTTAGCAATTAGTGAAGTGCATTTTGTTGATAGACCTTTACGAGTTGAGGGAATGGAAAATATAAAAGCTGTCGCTTTAGGTTTTGATTTTGCATTAGCACTCGGTTATGATGGCAATGTTAAGGCTTGGGGTAATAATAGCCATGGTCAATTAGCGCTTGGTTATAAAGGTAAATTTAGCGATCCATTAACTACTCAATTAAAAGATATTAAAATGATTTCTGCTGGTCGAAATTTTGCTTTGGCTTTATCAAACAATGGAAGAGTTTATGGTTTTGGTATAAATAAAAATCATCAAATTGGATTTGACGGTGAAAAAGAAGTGTTATTTCCTTTTGAGATTCCAGGTCTTAGAGATATTGAGAAAATATCATGTAGTAATGACTTTGTAGTTGCTTTGGATAAGGTTGGTACGATGTATACTTGGGGACAGTATTCTCCAGTAGACAATGATTATTCAATAAGGCCATTTGAATGTGACCAACTTAAATATGTTAAAGACATTGCAACATCACAAAATGAGGGTTATGCATTAGATGAAAATGACGATGTGTATCAGTTTTCAACAAAGTTTCAGGATCTGATTAAGATTGAGGTGATAGCTAATAATGAAGGTTAATTATCAAAAAGAAATGGAAAAAATCATACAGAAGATAGATTGTACTGATAAACCATCTTTGCTCCTTCATAGTTGTTGTGCACCATGTAGTAGTTATGTTTTAGAGTATTTGCAAAACTATTTTAAAATAACAGTTTTGTTTTACAATCCTAATATGATTGATCTAGAAGAGTTTGAAAAAAGGTATCAAGAACAAGTCAAAATCAATAAAAGCATATCATGTGAAATTGATTTAATAAAAGTGGATTATACCTCAGATGAATTCTTTGAAAAAATAAAAGGATTAGAAAATCATAGAGAAGGTGGTTTAAGATGTGATGCTTGCTTTGAACTACGTTTAGAAGAAGCTGCATCTTATGCAAAAAAATATGGGTTTGATTACTTTACAACAACTCTAAGTATCAGTCCCCTAAAGAACTCTGCACATTTGAATTCGATTGGACAGAAGTTAGCACTACAATATGACACAAAATATCTGTTTTCTGATTTCAAAAAGAAAAATGGCTATAAGAGATCTGTAGAACTTTCAAAAGAGAATGAGTTGTATAGACAAGATTATTGTGGCTGCATTTATTCAAAGATAGAACGTGATAACCAAATTTGATTTGGTTATTTTTTTTTGAAAAAAAATTCGATTATGAATAGTTACTAAATAATGAAACTTGTCTTGCATTTCAAATAGAATGTTGATATAGTATTCGAAAGGTGCAAGAAAGCTTGCAAAACTAGTTTTTATGTGACGGACATTATTCAGGGGGGATAACTATGAAAAAAATACAAAAGGTTTTAGTTGCAAATCGTGGGGAAATTGCAATTAGAGTATTCAGAGCATGTCATGAACTTGGGATAAAAACAGTTGCGATATATTCAAAAGAAGATAAAGCAGCATTATTTCGAACAAAAGCAGATGAAGCTTATTTAGTAGGCAAACATAAAAGTCCACTACAAGCTTATTTAGATATGAATGAGATTATTAAACTGGCAAAGAAAAAAGGCGTTGATGCGATTCATCCAGGGTATGGTTTTTTATCAGAAAATCCTGTGTTTAGTAAAAAGTGTGAAGAAGCGGGGTTGATTTTTATTGGACCAAATGCTGAAATGATGCTCAAAGTAGGGGATAAGATTCAATCAAAGATTGTTGCCAATGAAGTGGGTGTACCGACGATACCTGGTGTTAAACAACCTATCAAGACTGAAGATGATGCAATTAAGTTTGCGAAATACTGTGGTTACCCAGTGATGTTAAAAGCATCTGCAGGTGGTGGTGGACGTGGTATGAGGATTGTCTCTAATGAATCTGAGTTAATCTCATCATATCAAAGTGCAAAACGAGAAGCAGAAAAAGCATTTGATAGTGATGAAATCTTCATTGAGAAATACCTTGAGTCGCCGAGACATATTGAAGTACAAATTTTAGGGGACTGGCAAGGGAATATCGTACATCTATTTGAACGTGATTGTTCCATTCAAAGAAGACATCAGAAAGTTATTGAATATACCCCGGCTCTTAACTTACCAGATGATGTAAGAGAAGCACTTTGTGGAGATGCTATTAAAATTGGTGAAGCTGTTAATTATGTTAATGCAGGAACAGTAGAGTTTTTAGTTGATAAAAATAACAAACATTATTTTATTGAAATGAATCCTAGAATTCAAGTGGAACATACAATTACTGAAATGGTGACTGGAGTTGATTTGGTTCAAAGTCAGATATTAATTGCTGAAGGTCATGCTTTAGATTCGGATACTATTAATATTACACAAGAAACAGTCGAAATTAGGGGCTATTCAATTCAATGTCGTATAACGACAGAAGACCCGCATAATGATTTTATGCCAGACACAGGGCAAATGGACGTGTATAGAACGGGTTCTGGTTTTGGGATCCGTTTGGACGGGGGCAGTGGTTTTACTGGATCGGTTATTAGTCCGTATTATGATTCGCTTTTGGTTAAATGTACCTCATGGGCAAGAACCTTTGATGATGCCATCAGAAAGTCCAAAAGAGCATTAGATGAAATCAAAATTGGTGGCGTGAAAACCAATATAGGATTCCTGATCAATGTACTTAACCATGATAAGTTCAAGCATGGCTTATGTGATACTAATTTTATATCTAGCCACCCAGATGTTTTAGATATACAATCTGTGGAAGACCACGAATACAAACTTCTGAAATTTATTAGTGATAAAGTAGTTAATGAAACGAAAGGTCAAAAACCATACTTTGATGTACCGAGTGTTCCAAAGGTTGAAAGTCCTAAAACATTAATTGGTACGAAGCAGTTATTGGAGAGTGATGGTCCTAAAGGAGTTGTTTCTTGGATTCATGCACAACAGAAACTGTTGTTAACTGATACAACAATGAGAGATGCACAACAATCACTAATGGCTACCCGCGTGCGAACGAGAGATATGGAAAAAATAGCAAAAGCAACAGCTGTACATGGAAAGGACCTTTTCTCAGCTGAAATGTGGGGTGGAGCAACCTTTGATGTCGCTTATAGATTTTTAAAGGAATCACCATGGGAAAGACTAGATTTGGTCAGAGAAAAAATGCCTAATATTCTTCTTCAAATGCTGATACGTGGTTCAAATGGTGTAGGTTATAAAAACTATCCAGACAATGTAATCAGAAGATTTATAAAAGAGTCGGCTGGAAGAGGCATTGATGTATATAGAATATTTGATGCTTTAAACTGGGTAGATGGTATGAAAGTTGCCATAAATGAAGTAGGGGCTCAAAATAAGATCTCTGAAGCTTGTATTTGTTATACGGGTGATATCTTAGATGAATACAGAGACAAATATTCTTTGGACTATTATGTTAATTTAGCAAAAGAAATAGAAAAAGAAGGGGCTCATATACTTGGCATAAAGGATATGTCTGCGTTATTAAAACCGTATGCAGCCCATAAACTGATCAAAACATTGAAGAGAGAAGTTGGATTACCGATTCATCTTCATACCCATGATACAACTGGAAATGGTGTTGCGACAGTTATGCTGGCGGCAGAAGCCGGAGTTGATATTGTAGATACGGCAATGAACAGTATGAGTGGATTAACCAGTCAACCGGCTCTAAATTCCGTTGTAGAAGCTCTTAAACATACATCTAGAGATACAGGCTTCGATACGAAGAAAATGCAATCTATAGATAACTATTGGCAATCGGTTAGACCTATTTATCGTGAGTTCGAGTCTGATTTAAAATCAAGTACAGCAGAAATCTACCACTACGAAATACCAGGTGGACAATACTCAAATCTTAAACCTCAAGTGGAGAGTTTTGGATTAGGCTCTAGATTTAATGAAGTGAAAAGTATGTTTAAAGAAGTTAATCTAATGCTTGGAGATATTATAAAGGTAACACCTACATCAAAAGCTGTAGGTGATATGGCAATCTTTATGGTTCAGAACAATCTGACACCAGAAAACATATTGGACGACGGTAAAGAGCTGGCTTATCCTGATTCGATTGTTTCGTATTTCAGAGGTATGATGGGACAACCACAAGGCGGATTCCCAAAAGCATTACAAGAGATGATTGTCAAAAACGAGGAAATCATTACGGATAGACCTGGTGAGTTATTACCTCCAGAAGATTTTGATGACATCTATGCTATCTTAAAAACAGAAAACTATGAACCAACAGAATCTGACTTATTAAGTTATGCACTTTATCCAAAGGTTTATAAAACGTATAGAGAGAGCATTGAAAAGGAAGGTAGCTTCAGACATATGGAAAGTGATGTGTTTTTCCATGGTTTGAGAGAAGGCGAAACTTGTGAAGTTAAAATAAGATCAGGCAAAATAGTTGTTATTAAACTATTAGAGATTGGTAAATTAAACGATGAAGGTAAAAGAACTTTAACTTATGAAGTTGATGGCAATAGAAGAGTTTTTGACATTTTAGAAAAAAATGCTCAAATAAAAGAAACAAAGAATGTGATAAAAGCAGATCCTGATAATCCTGATGATATTGGTACCTCAATTCCAGGTAATATTGTTAAGATTTTAGTAAATGAAGGTAATGATGTCAAAAAGGATCAATCGATTGCTATCATAGAGGCTATGAAAATGGAAACAGTTATCACTGCCAATAGAGATGGTGTAATTGATAAAATTCTTGTAAAGTCAGGGGAAACTCTTGAAAAAGGGCAATTGATAATAAAAATGAAATAAATGTTAGGACACCACTTAAAATGGGGTATACTCTTTTTAAGTGGTGTTTTATTTGAAAGCGTTGAAGGGCTAAGCTCAT
>Ga0209272_10000932_pt1 | contig 20081 bp, 15 predicted proteins | sample tdDd002_FD_187125 | JGI IMG/M metagenome (GOLD analysis project Ga0209272, IMG submission 187125) | Marine sediment microbial communities from the Atlantic coast under amendment with organic carbon and nitrate - tdDd00.2 (SPAdes)... | ecosystem: Environmental > Aquatic > Marine > Coastal >... | reverse complement strand
TCCTGTATGTCGCGTTCGTATAATCGACACTATTGAAACCCATACCAAATTGCTTGAACCACTAAAAAAATGCAACTTTATCGCTATTTTTTGATAACTCTCAATAGGTGCCGCTGCTCGTCCAGGCGAGGGACCTTGAGCTCAATCACATCGGTAACTTCAAATTCTTCAGGGAGTTTTTCCATTTCATCTTCTGCAAGCTGACCCTTCAGGGCGTAATAACACCCGTTGTCAGTCGGAAGGTGATGACACCAATGCAGCATATCTTCAATCGATGCAAAAGCACGACTCAAGACACCATCAAATTTTGTCTCGGGCTGGTAAGCCTCGACCCGGCTCTCTACCGAACTGATATTATTAATGCCTAACTCATGCTGAACTTGCTTTTGGAAACGGATCCGCTTACCTAAGCTGTCTAATAAAACGAAGGTTTTATCCGGATTCATAATAGCCAGAGGAATGCCGGGGAGACCCGGTCCGGTGCCAACATCGATAAAACGTTCACCCACAAGGTGTGCTGAAACGGCAAGGCTATCCATAATATGTCTGATCAGCATCTGCTGTGGATCTCGAATCGACGTCAGATTGTAGGCCTTATTCCACTTGTTGAGCATCTCAACAAAACCAATAAGCTGTTTTTTCTGCTGCTCGGTCGCAGACAGATTCATTTCAGCCAGATACTCATCTAATTGGGCAGATAACACAGGATTAATCCTTAATAACGTACGAAAATCGAAACTGTTGACATTATGAAGCCCAGAAAACACTAAGGGAAGCGCTAAAAGCCAATATAAATGGGCTTTGGCTTCCCTTACAGGCAAATAAATTAGCTTTTAGAAGGGTTTTTACGTAATAGACCACGACGCTTGAGATGGACCAGCAAAATCGAGATCGCTGCCGGCGTCATTCCCGAAATTCTCGAGGCTTGACCGATAGTTTCAGGTTTATGGTCGTTGAGTTTAGCAATGACCTCATTTGAAAGACCAGGAACCTCTTGATAATCAAGAGTTAATGGTAAACCTGTCGTCTCATGCTTAACCGCTTTATCGATCTCATCTTGTTGGCGTTGTATATAACCCGAATATTTAACTTGTATCTGCACCTGCTCAGCAGCACGTTGATCTTCCAGTCCCGGACCGAATCCATCTAAGCTCATCAACTTAGGATAATCCATCTCCGGGCGGCGAAGCAGATCTTCGAATGATGCTTCACGAGAAATAGGAGTATTTAACTCAGGGTTTAATACTTCGAGCAGTGGCGAGTTAGGATGAACCCATTGGCTTCTTAAACGTTGAAGTTCGAGCTCGATAGACTCTCGCTTCTCATTAAATTTAGCCCAGCGATCTTCATCGACCAATCCAATCTCATGGCCCTTCTCGGTTAAGCGCAGATCGGCATTGTCTTCACGCAATAATAAACGATACTCCGCACGGCTGGTGAACATACGGTAAGGTTCTTTGGTACCCAGCGTGGATAGATCATCGACTAACACACCAAGATAAGCTTCATCACGACGAGGACACCAGCTCTCTTTGCCCTGAACCTGTAGTGAAGCATTCATGCCCGCCAGTAATCCCTGGGCACCGGCTTCTTCATAACCGGTAGTGCCGTTTATCTGTCCGGCAAAGAACAGACCTTGAATAGACTTAGTCTCTAAAGAGTTTTTCAGATCTCGTGGATCGAAGTAATCATATTCGATGGCATAACCAGGTCGAATGATCTCGGCATTTTCCATGCCTTTGATCGATCTGACTAAATTTAATTGAACATCGAAAGGTAAGCTTGTAGAGATACCGTTAGGATAGATCTCATTAGTATTTAAACCTTCCGGTTCGATGAAGATTTGATGTGAGCTCTTGTCGGCAAAACGATTAATCTTATCTTCGATAGAAGGGCAGTAACGTGGCCCAACACCTTCGATAATCCCTGAATACATAGGGCTTCGATCTAATCCTCCACGAATAATATCGTGAGTACGCTCGTTAGTATGAGTAACAAAACAGGAGATCTGACGCGGATGATGACTCACATCACCAATAAACGACATGACAGGCAATGGGGTATCGCCTTTCTGCTCAGCCATCAGATCGAAATTAATGGTATTAGCGTCAATTCTTGGTGGTGTCCCAGTTTTCAAGCGTCCGATACGGATCGGCAGTTCACGCAATCGATCTGCTAACGCGATCGATGGCGGATCGCCTGCTCGGCCGCCGCTGTAATTCTGCATCCCGATATGAATTTTACCACTAAGGAAAGTACCCGCAGTCAACACAACAGCCGGCGCTTCGAAAGCCAGTCCCATTTGTGTTACTACGCCGGTAACTTTGCCGTTTTCAACAATAAGATCGTCTACAGCTTGTTGAAATAGTCTTAAATTCGGTTGGTTTTGAAGTATTTCCTGGATCTTAGCTCGATAAAGCGCTCTGTCAGCTTGAGCACGTGTTGCTCGTACTGCCGGGCCTTTACTGGAATTAAGTGTCCTGAATTGAATACCTGCATAGTCAGTGGCAATTGCCATTGCACCACCTAAAGCATCAATCTCTTTTACCAAATGTCCTTTACCGATCCCACCAATGGCTGGATTACAAGACATTTGTCCTAAGGTATCGATGTTATGCGTCAGGAGTAGGGTCTTAGATCCCATTCTGGCTGCAGCTAACGCAGCTTCAGTACCGGCATGACCACCACCGATAATAATTACATCGAACCGTTCATGAAAATGCATTAGTAAACCTTAAATTTTAACTTTAGTCGGTAACGAACAAACTGTGATTTTGAGCTGCGCATTTTAGCATTTGATCCGTGTCAGGTGAAAGATCAATTTCACTGCTCAGATCGAGTATGGATCTGCTTAATAGATCTTAAGATCTTTATATAGATCCTTTATTATTCTTACTATTAAGGAAGCGTTTTTCTGTGGATAATCGTTTTTTCTATTTAGAATCAATAGTTAAAAGCGATCAGATCCTGTGATCTATTAAGGATCAAACTGAAATAAGCTTGGGGATAGATCGCCTACTTATCCACAAGGTGGATCATTGACCCGATCGGGTGTTGATTCATACAGGAGTTGAACAGATCAAAATAATACCTTATCCACATATTTATAAATTTAGATCGTAATATGTGGATAAAGTAGATCTAATCTGTGCATTGTTCCTATAGTTATTCTTCTAACGCGATCTTAAAGTTGATCTTGCCATTGGGTTAACCAAGCCAGTGCTGGGTCTTCTGGAATATGATCGTATTGAATATCGATCTGGATCTTATCCACATAGACTTGTGCACCGCATTCCTTCAGCACTTTTGACAGCTTTTCTGGCCCCTGACAAAAAGTGTCGTAACTTGAATCACCGATGGCACAAACGGCAAATTTTGTCTGGCTAAGATCGGGTTTTTGAACTGCGATCTCGTCGAAAAAGGGCATTATATTGTCAGGTAGATCGCCCGCACCGTGTGTCGATGATACGATTAACCACAAAGATTTAGGGTCTAATTCGGTGAGTTTTGGAGTCAAATGGATCTGATTATCATGCCCTAAACTGGTCAATTGAGCCGCCAATTCATCTGCTACATATTCTGCTCCACCTAAGGTAGTGCCCACTAAAAGTTCTATTTTTGCCATATATGTTCCTGATCTCATCTTCAACTGAACGATTTAATACGTATTTAAAGCGCCAGATCGACACTCATCTATCTAATTTATCGTTACGATCTGCCTTATGTTTGCGCTAATCATAAGGTATAAGCCGATTTTTGCTAAGCGGATTGCTGTTTAGCATGTGTAAAGCTGATGCAGGAGTGACTATAGAAGAGGTAAACATTGACTCGATATGAATTGAATCAAATGGCTAACATGAACGCTTTCCTTCTCTACGGTGACTGGTTTTTTATGATTGAACGAAGTGCTGGCGGTTTGATTAACAGCTTGAGTTAAATAGTTTTTATTGCATAAAGTAGATAGTTTACATCTGTATTATTGGTCACTTTCCACTTTTTAGTCAAAGGGTTAAAACTCATACCTTCTGCTTTTACGGTACGTAGACCATGGGGGGTGATCATGGCATCAATCTCCTCCGGTTTAACGAAAAAATGCCAATCGTGAGTCCCTATGGGCAGGTAACGCATCAGATATTCGGCGCCGATAATACCTATCAGGTAGGATTTTATTGTGCGGTTCAGTGTCGCCATGATCAGTAATCCACCCGGTTTAAGTAGTTGGCAGCAGGTTTTAATCAATGCTTCTTGATCGTCTACATGCTCGATCACCTCAGTGTTGAGTACCACATCGAACTGATTTGTTTCACACGCTTTGCCGTGTTCTCTATCTATTAATAGTGATTCAGCTAAACAGTGCCGATAATCTACGGTCACCGAGTTGCTGTTAGCATGTTGCCGTGCAAGGGCGATATTGTGGCTACTGGCATCTATACCACTCACCTTGGCGCCTTGCCAGGCTAGAGGTTCGCAAAGCAGGCCGGCACCACAACCTATATCGAGTAGTGATAGATCGGTAAAGGGGACATCCTGATTAAGATCCCTCTCGAAATGGTTGGCGATAGCATCCTCTATCGCGATCAACCTTGTCTGATTAAAGGCTAAGACATGCTTAAATTTTCCTTTAGGATCGCGCCACTCATTGGCTAATGTATCGAACTTAGCGATCTCTTTTTCTGTATCCAGCGCAGACTTTCTTTCACTGTTCAGACCTGGACTGAGGTGGCTTTTATCTAACATGGAATTAATCGTGGAGTGAATGCTGCTTCTATTATATACGCAATAGACTGAGGGTGCGTTTAACCTTGGTAGTTGGCAGGGAGAATATCAGTGATATTTAGGGGAGGGTAACAAGCTTTATTATTGATATTAAGATAATTGTTTGTATTTTAATAAAAGCTGTCGAGTCACGAATGACATCGACAGCGTTTATTATTTTTAGATTAGACCTTAAGATCTTTCATTAGATTTTCCAGCACATCGGCTTGGCTGTTTAATGATTCTATCTCGCTGGCTGTTTGAGTCACCATTACGGCAACACTTTCAGAACCTGCTCGCACCAGATCCACATCGGAGGCGATATTGTCTGCCACGGCACCTTGTTCTTCGGCAGCGGCGGCAATTTCAATACTGCGATCGGCGATATATTGGTTCTGACTCGATATTTCGCTGATGTTCTTACTGACTGACTCCATTAGTTTCTCGCTGGTTTCGGCTTCCGCGACCGTCTGCTCAATCACAGTAATAAGGCCCTGACTGTTACTCTGCAGTGCCTCTATCATCTTCTGTATTTCTACTGTGGCTGTCTGAGTTCGACCCGCCAGAGTACGGACTTCATCGGCGACAACGGCAAAACCTCGTCCCTGTTCACCGGCTCGTGCGGCTTCGATAGCAGCATTAAGGGCAAGTAGATTTGTCTGCTGAGAGATGGCATTAATAGTGGAAACAACATCATCGATTTGTGAGGCACTCGAGTCTAGATCTGCCACGGCACTGGATGCAGCATTAATTTCAGAAGTTAGCTTTTGAATTGATCCCTGAGTCGACTCTACCTGGGACAGTCCCACTGTTGCTGTTTGTGTAGCCTCACCGGTTTGAGTCGATGAATCGTGGGCATGACTGGCAACCTCACGAATTGAGGATGCCATCTGTTCGGTTGCACTGGCCAGTGAATCGATACGCTCCTGCTGTTGGCTGGTTAGTTCGGCATTTTCATTACTACGTTGACGCAACTTAGAGCTAATCTGCTGAATAAGGGCGATGGCTTCTTGAGTGGTTTTCACCAACAGATGCTCACGCTCCGAGACTCTATCGATTGTCTGGGCAATAAGGTTAAATTCATTACGCGCTGGCGCATAGGCAATACGGGATGCGAGATCGCCATCGGCCAGACGTTTAAGCGCATCGTAGATATTAAAGAGTGCACCACCCATAAATGTCTTAATGTAATAGGAGCTCATGATGATAAAGCCGATACAGAACAAGATAATGGTGTAATGGCCCAGGCCTAAGGTAGAGAATAATCCCGGTAGCGCTTTGGCACTTAAAGTCACGTTTGTATTAGGTACTCTTGTGGCGTATTGCCCCTGACTTCCAATCTGAAGGTTGCTGTTAGCGAGCATGCCTGACAGCTCATTTTGACTTAAATCCGTTTTGGATATCAGATTCGATACTAAACTAATTTCTTGCTTTAACTGATTATTTTTCTGATCTTGTTCGGCACTGATTAAAGTTAGACTAACGATGAGTATTGCCAGCAACGAAGAGAAAAACAGAATTAGAAAGTTTTCCTGTAGTTTTACATTTACCAGAAACTTGTCTATCCAACGGAAAGCGACTTCTTTCATGATGATCATCCTAAATTTGGCGTGATAGTTGGCTGGCCATCCTGGCTCAAATTATAATGCTGTAACAGGCAAGGGTACCTTGTCCGTTCGTTGTTACAGATTGAAAACATCTTACTTCAATAGATGCTGTTTTAGAAGGAATCCGAGATATGAGTGTTAGTACTCTTGTGAACTAATATCAGGATTTACTTCATTTTTTACGTCACAGAACATAAGGGAACAGATTGAGGCTTGTGTAATAAATACACATAACAGTTTTTAACATTGTCCGTGATCTTGCATTAAATATGCGAAAATAGAGTCCGGTTTCAACAAGGAATTAACAAATAACTTTCTTGAATACAGCTTATTAAGATGTTTTGAATCTATTTTCCTGGCCGTCTCTTTAATCACTTTCGATAACACTAAGGCCGGAGTTGAGTGAGATAAGAACAGCCACTGGTGTGTTTTCTTTATCGACCGAATGCACTAAAAAATAAGGGTATGTTCGAGAATAAAAAAAATCGTTTCACGTGGAACCAGGGGGAAAAATTTAAGGTTTTATATGTGTGGGAGTTATTCCCGGGGATAATGACCGGATATAGAGGAGTCGACCGCGAAAGTTCAGCTTCCGCGATCATCATTTTCGGAGCTTGGGTCTGCTTAGCCCATGGTCTGAACTTGAGACGCGAGCAACCAAATTGCCAGCGCAAAGAATATGACTCCCATAAACTTATTTTGATTAGCCCTGAATTTCTCATTTTTCAATAGTGGTTTACCCAGGCTTCCAACCATGGCCACCAGCAGCAGGTTAAACAGTAATCCCATCACGTTGAGCAGTAACCCCAATGCCAGCATCTGTTCGCCTGAGCTTGCCGATAATTGAGAGGAGACAAACTGAGGTAAAAACAGCACGAAGAAGAGCAGGGCCTTAGGATTTAGCAGATTACTGAACACGGCGCGGCGATAGAGAGTCTTAGCCAGATTATTTGCTTGTGCTACCTCAGGTGCATCGACGGGTTCGGCTCGCATGCAATCCCACCCCATCTTTAACAGATAGGCTCCGCCTAACAGGCGCAGCAGTTGCAGCGCCATCGGATTCATGGCAATCAACGCCGAAACGCCCATCGCTGCTAACAGGGTCAGCATCAACCCGGATGTCGCATTCCCTAAGCTGGCGAAAATACCGACCTTACGTCCGTAACTTAAACTGGAACTGGCAATAAGTAACATATCCGGCCCGGGGATCAGCAAGAGAGCAACGACAGTGGTTAAATACAGGGGAAGTATAGCGAGATCGATCATCATTAATGCACAGGTTTAGATAGAAGGGCGGGGATTCTACAGTGATAAGCAGAATTTAAAAGTGATGCCGGTTTTAAATCCTACATAGGGTGTCAGGCTCTGTTTACAAGGCTATCTACCTAGCGCTTGGTTTTGAGGGGGGAAGGAGCTGTAAATAGTGCTCGTTTTATTGACACTTTCTCTTTATGGTCTCATTTTTCATCTACTCACTTAGATTGTTTTCTAAGCACCTAATAACTTTTTGTTTTATGAATTCCTTGATTCCTACTTGTTACTTGTTAATGAATTTCCTGCCTAAATGAGGCTTGCAACCCAGAGTTCATCTTGGTTTGAGTGTATTTGCAACATGCTCACCGTTATTCTGGTGGCGAGCTATTTCTGCCCCTCATCCAAATTTTTATATCCGCAATAATTATCTGTAACTGTTCAGGTTTCTAATCTCAAATGTGTGTAAAAAGCAGACCAATAGAGAGGCATCTCATTCGTTATCTGAGTGAACTGAACTTCAATGTTTAATCATGACCCTGTCGTATGTTCCATCGCGATAACTTTGTGGGTAAAGCTGAAATCACCTTTAACATTCTGTATGAAAAACGTTCAAAAAAATGACGTCGGGATGCTTTTTTGACTGTCTGTCATTGCAGTCAAAATGATAAAAAAAACAATTAAATCGACACCATATTGACAGTATTATTTATTACTAATGTGAGATATATTTTATCTATCAGATTAAAAGTAGTGAGAGTTTGTTATGTTTCGTTTTATGGTTTACGGCATCATCGCCTATGCTTCATGGTTAACTTATCAGGATATTTCTGCCTATATAGAAGAGCAGGAAAAGCAGGAGGTGGTTCAGCTTGATGAGCAGCAATCGGATTGGTATTTAGAAAAAGGTTGAGTGGGTTTGTTTAAAAGTCCGTTCGGTAAAATATATCCATATACAAAGGCCAGCTCATCATCCGTGCTTCACGCTCTAATGGCTTGCCATATTCACCCACGCCTCTCGTTCTAAACGTATCACTTAGCCCTCCTCACCATGTCATCAGCGGTATTCCCGAAAGCATCATCTCTTCGATGTGGTCTGTTTCATCACAACTTCACTAGGGGTTTAGATCCCTCTTTTGTTACTCTAGGTGCAAAATCACCTCCTACCCTTGAAAGCGATATGAAATTAGATGAGATAATTACCACCCTGAGTCGTGGCGACTTAACAGAACTTCCGGTTGAGGCCTTGGTTGCAGCCAGATTGCAGTGGTCTGAGCTATTGCCTGTTATTGAGGAGTTGGTACAGAAGTTTATTGTTGAAGAGAAACTGACAGACCCTGAGTCCAATCTTCTCTTCTTCGGCATCTGTCTTATTGTCGACCGCAAGCAGTCTAGTTGTTTTGATGCCCTGATAAACCTAACCAACAAGGATGACTGTAATTCACCATTAGATAAGCTTCTTGGTGACTTTATTGGTTCTGAACTTTCCACTGCTTACTATATTCTGGCCCAAGGGAAGCCTGAGCAACTTTGTTTCTTGGTTAACTCAGCTCAAGCGGGCGAAATTGTTAAGATGGGCGCCCTATGTGCGCTATTTTGTCAGTTGCATACAGGCCAAATAGATAGAGAAACTGTTAATCACTATATTCCGGGTTTTATCGACAATCTCGTCAAATATAATCACTCAATAGCCCTATTTGAGCTGGTTAATCTTTTGATATCAAATGAATTTAACCATTACCATAGTCAATGTGTTGGTCTTGTTGAGAGTAATATAATTGACGAAGGTCAAATTGAGAATCAGTGCATCATAGATTGGGATAATCAGTCTATCGGTTTTTCTGAGTGGGAAAGTGGCCTGATAAGCGGCGATTATGATGTGATCGACTCTCTTAGCCAGTGGGCAGGTTTCAACGCGGAATCTGAGATGAATGATGAGGACCTCATGGCCGTCTTCGATGATTTGATGAATACACCAAGGGAACTAGACGATAGGTATTTTGATTCTCATATGAATAGCCTCGATAATCAACAACCTTTTATCGCCGATATTCAACCTGGCCGTAATGACCCGTGTCCCTGCGGGAGTGGCAAGAAGTTCAAGAAGTGCTGTTTGAATTAGACGTTAGTTAACTAATTTAGTCCTTGTCGGTACACAAACTTGGCTCCTTGTGGGTTCAGAAGGTTTAAGGAACTCTTTGGTTTGTCTGACTGTATGGGGGGTTGATGGGCTATGGGGAACACATGGCCTTTTTGCTTGAACGATGAAGCTGTCCATCGTTGTTTGAATTACTGCATAAATTTTTGATGCTGGTTAGATTAATAGTAACCATAGCTTCATTGGTGTTAATCGCCTCCTGCGGGGGAATGTGTAGGTAAGCTCTCGGGACGCGGTGAAGCCATCCATGGCCGCTTCGCGAAAACATCCTTGTTTTCGAGACCCTCTTGCCTACCTACACCTTGTATCTAAAAAGCAGATTGTTTCTTCGAATTAAGTATCGTAGAAAGTGGTCATTTATTGTCTAAATATCTCTTTTCTATGATGTGCTAGAAACTCTTCTTTTGGAATGAATTTAGTTGGGAGTGTAATAGCTTTTCCTTCGAATTGCTCAAAGCATACCGCGGTAAATGCTTGACTTTTATCAAGAAGCTCGCTCGATAAAATAACCTCAAAATACTGATTAAGTGTAATAAGCCCCTGATCGAAGGCTCGGTCATGAATGCTTGATAGGCATAAGCCATTTCCAGGATTTAGCCGTTCGCTTGGGTTTTCACTCCATGGGATAATATGGCTAGCTATCAGTAGGTTAGGAATATTTAGTCCAGAGATGCAGCACTTGTTATTGTAAGAACTTAGTACTATTTGGCGAAATTGATCTTGTCCTATACGCGCTTTTGATTGGACTAATCTATGCTGTCCTGTGAAGTCGCAACTCTCGGATTCAAAAGCTTGATTTTCATTGTCTATTTTCGAGAATACTTCAGAACTTTTTACATAAAAAGTTTCCCAATCAGAAGACATCTCTTTCCACATATCTCTATCGGCTTTTGAAGCTCCCTTTAAACCACTTCGTCCAGAGCCTGTTATTACAGGATCGCAGCTGGCTATATTTGCCATTTTCATTGATAAGGAAGACGGGGTTCTATTTAGAAGTCCAGCGACTCTAATTATCTCTGAGTTTCGAGCACTAATCTTGCCAAAAGGCATGTGGTTATAGAGATGAAAAGCTATTAATAACTCATCTCGAGTCCATACACGACGTTCAGCCATTTGCACCTCTTAGTCAGTTCGTGGAGCATTCAACTTAATATTGTCATTTTATTTTATTGATTCTTATTAATTATTCTAAAATATTGCTATCGCGCACAAATTTATTTGTAGTGTTCCGACAATCCTTAAGAAATTATGAGGATGTATATTTCAAAACTTAATAGCATTCAAATCGTCACTAGCTTCTTAAACTATAATTAAGTATCGAAAAGCGCTTGGGTGTTTCTCTATGCTTCAATATAAACAGGAGTTTGGTGAAGGTTTTGAGCTGGGGTTTCAGCTTAGTGATTTTCCGTATCTGGAGGATAAGAGTTGGAAGGATGAGGCCTGTCCCAGCTTTATGTTTAAGCTGAGCTCTGGCTTAGGTTCTTTCTCTGACGCCGAACACTCTGCTCTGAAGCATAATAGCTTAGAGCAATATCTGGTGCTGTGGGTCGATTATCCAAACAGTGAAGAGCGGGAGAACAGTAGGGCGAGTCGCTACTCTATCGTGACCGCGACTAATCTGGGATCACCCCATGAACCCGAAATTTATCATGATGAGCATAGCTTCACCCTGTTCGAAACCGAAGAGAGCGAAGCACTGACTCAATACCTGTCCGGTTTACACATGGCACCTTTCTATCCGCGCTAATTTGTTAACCTGCAAGCGCTATTGGCTTATACTGCGGCCATATTGACTCTTGAATATTTATCCCTATGACATCAAGCCCGGTGGCATCAAACTCGCCAACTAAAGTTGACCCCAAAGATAGGCTGTTATCTGAAGATGGTGGAGCGACCAAGATCTTCATCATAGGTCTGCCCCGCACCGGAACCACGAGTGTGAGCGTAGCCCTGCTCGAACAGGGATACAGGGTGGCGCATCAGGCCTTTACCAAGCAGGCGTTTGAGTTGGCGGATGTGATATCCGATGCCCCCTGTTTCAGTGATTACCGGCAGCTGGATAAGCTGTTTCCCGGCGCTAAGTTTGTCTATCTGGAGAGGTCTTTGGATACTTGGGTGCCGTCGATGCAGATGTTGTTGAGTCGCATGCTGGTGCACCTGGATGACAAGACGGGTCGGTTTAACGCTATCTTGAAGCGTAGCTTTACCCACAGCTTTGGAGTGAACAGGGTAGATAACCCCATGGATAGTGAGCATCTTATCCGGTGTTACTTGGCCCAGAAAGAGCAGGTTGTCGATTATTTTAAGGGAAGAGATGATCTGCTCAGTATCGATATCAGTGAGCCAGGAAGCTTATCTAAGCTGATAAACTTTTTAGCGTCAGATACTGACCCGAGCTATTCTGACTCTCAAGAGCTGAACTCCCCGCATCAGAGCTTTCCACATCTCAACTTTCCACATCTCAACAAGGGCCGAAACGTTGCCAGTTGGGATGAGTATAAACACCCCAATAAGATCAGCGCCAATGTCGCCGGCCCTGAAAACCGCAAATACTTTGGCTATCGTTTATAAGATTGAATGCACGACTATATGGTCTATTTTATTCCATACAAAATAAGACGTTCTCTCCACTGAGCTGACTCATAGGGATATGGGAAATGTCTTGAAAGTGTATGGAACGCTTAAGACCTTTGGGGGCAGATATAGGTGGTACGAGACCAAGGATGGTCGAAGGTCGAATAATGCAGGCGCTATTATCGAGAGTAACGCATGGAGCAGTTACCGAGGACGCTAGAGACAAGGAGCTGTTAATAACCTTGCCTCTAAAGCGTTAAATTCTCGCTGAGCACTCACATCTTTATACTGATTGGTATAACAGCCTCTATGGGCTGTTACTTCATATAACCATTAATGGGTTAGCTTTACTTTATGCCATGTAGCGCATTTTCAGCCGTTATAGAGAGTGGGTTAAAGCTGTTGTTACGTAGCTCTGCAATTGCAAATAAGGTACGTCCCATTCGTCCGTTACCATCGGTGAAACCGTGATAGCCAATGACGCTGGAGAATAGCTGCTTACCCAAGTCTTTATTTGATACTGATTTATCCTGCAAGAAGCCTTCGAGGTGTTGTTTCAGCATACCTTCGCCGCCAATACTGGATGGCAGAGTGCCACCATTGATATTAGGGCCTCGATAGTCACGTTCGATATCGGGTACCAACTGAGAATGCAGCTCTTTTAGCGTATTGAAGTCGAGAAGATCTTTATCGTTGGCAACGTATTCACGCAGCAAGGCGGCAAAGTTTTCCTGTTCATTTCCTTTAGAGGTCGATGCCTTGAGGATCCAAGCTGTAGCCCGGTCAACATCATCTGTAAGTCCGTTAGGGTTAAATGTGCTTTCAGCCAGAGTTTCTGCATAGACACCTTGGCTTAGATCTGTAGAACTCAGTGCTTCAATGTGAGTTTGAGCCGAACCTAAATGATCTATCTCCATATCTACGATCATCTGCATGGTATTCACACTTGCCGTTGGATTGTTATTTACCGCAGCAAATCCTCCTCCATAAGCTTCAACGATTTTGGAACCTAATGCCTTAGCCGCATTATCACCTATCAGAGAGGAGAGTTTTTGCCCCGAAGATGTGTCTAACAGTGACTCTTTCATCGCGTGAGCAGCAAGCTGGTTTAACTCGGCTGAATTGTTTTCAATCAGCTTACTATCCGCTTTAGATAGGCTATTTAGTACATCTGTAGGCGTATCTATCCCGGCATCTTTAAACAACATGCGAGCATGTTCTACTGATGAAGATGATTGCAGTCGTTGGGCTTGAGCTGACTCGCTGCCAAAAAATGTTTGGGTTAATTCTTTTGCCACTGATTGCGTGCTGCCTTCGCGGAAAAGCTTGCCGATATTTTCAAAAAATCGTTCGCTATTGCTTGTTGCCGGATTAGAGCGGGTGATTTGTTGGGTTGCAGGGCTTATTTGGTATTCACGGCCTGCAATTTGCAGTTTCCCTTCGTGTTGCGCTTGCGCCTGAACTTCTGGGAGTGCGTGTTGCAACTCTCTTACACTATTGAAACTAATCATTTTTATTATACTCTTAATGATAATGCTGGAAGCGAAACACCTGATTCACTCACTGGTTTATCTGATGTTAATTTGTTCATCGGTGGGTGTTTCATCCATTCCAGAAAATCCCCCATGGCTTGTTCCAATATCTCTACTGTGAGTAGTTGTTGCGGAATGTGCTTATAACCGATAAGTCCTGTTTCCTGACTCCAACCTATGGCGGGTTCATCATTGAGCATAGGACTGAGAGATAAAAGCGCCTCCAGCGAAGGCTTTTCCTGAGATATCTGACCTGCGATAGTTAGCCGACTTTGGTCTGAGTGTAGTGTCACTGCCAGATTTTTATCTATGATTAGGTGGCAACAGTCATCAGAATCAAAAGATAGATCTCCGAGTTGGCAGCTTTGAGCAAACTCTGTAATCACGCTGTTTATAAAGTCATTAGACATGGTGCTGGTTCCAGGAATGGTTAACATATTAATTGAATAAGGAGTCGCTAAGGCGCCATTTATGGAAGCCAAGAAACTCAATTACTTATTTGATGAGTCGATTATGGCAATAGAGCTTAAATTCATCTGTTAAAGATGGACGTAATTTTTTATCTTTAAACTTAATTTGCTAACTTAGTGTTTTTCAAGATAGTCGACAGGTTATGATTAGCTTTTATAGCCACCGTTAATTAACAAGCCGAAATAATGCCAATGACGTCAGTCACACCTTCCTCACTTCCTATCGACTTTTTACCTATAGACAGGCTCTACGATGATTTCAGAAAGGCCATCAAAGACAATCATTTGGTGGTCGAGTCTGACACGGGGTCGGGTAAATCTACCCGCTTACCACTTTGGTGTGCAGAGATGGATCCTGATGCCGGGAGGGCGAAGCGGGTGTTGGTGGTTGAGCCACGCAGGGTCGCCTGTCTGGCACTTGCCTCTTTCGTAGGCTCACAAACGAATTTAGCGGTGGGACATGCGATTCGTTTCGATTCGACGGTGACGGTGGATACTCAGATAGCCTTCGTTACGCCGGGTATTGCCCTGCGTTGGTTGCAGGAAGATGGGTTAGCGAATTTCGATACAGTAATCATCGATGAGTTCCACGAACGCCGCTGGGATACCGATCTCTTGTTGGCTATGCTGAAGCAAAAGGTTTCGGGTTCACCTGCTTTGAGGCTGGTGCTTACTTCGGCGACCATCGATGGCGAGCGACTGACCACCTATCTTGCTACTAATACTCCAAGCACCGCTCAAGACTGCTTTCCAAGTACCGCTCAAGGCTGTTCAGCCGATGTTGCTCTCGGTATGAGTGCTAAACGTTTATATGCCCAGGGTCGAAGGTTCCACGTGGAACTTAGATATCAGGCTAAGGAAAGTCATCATCTGCCGGATACCCGTGGCGTCGAGCAGGCCGTTAAAACTGCGGTGAGTCAGTTATTAACTGAAACCGATGGCGATATACTGGTGTTTCTGCCGGGTAAACGAGAGATACAAGCTTGCTTGCAAACCTGCCAACCGCTAACAGGCGATGGCAACAGGCTGGAGCTCTTAGCCTTACACGGGGGGATTTCCCCTGTGGAACAGAAGCAGGTATTGATCGAGTCATCCAGACAGCGAGTGATTTTTTCTACCAATGTCGCCGAAACTTCACTGACTATTCCCGGTGTCACCGCCGTGGTTGATTCAGGACTCGAGCGACGCACTCACCAGCGTAACGGACGTACTGTGCTGTCGTTGGCTCGAATTTCGAGGGCCAGCAGCGAGCAGAGAAAGGGCCGTGCGGGGAGAACTCAAGATGGGATCTGTATTCGCCTGTGGGGCAAGGGCGCACCTTTAGAAGCCATGACGCCGCCTGAACTGCAACGTGAAGAGCTGGTTGAGCCCATGTTAGCCGCCGCAGGCTGTGGTTATCGGCTATCCGAGCTTCAGTTTGTCGATAGTATTCCCGATAAGGCATTAGCCATTGCCGAACAAAAGTTGCTATCTATGGGGGCTATCGATGAGCAGGGCAAGATCACCCAACATGGGCATAAGTTATCGCCGCTACCTATCGATACTCAGTTTGCACATTTAATCAGTGCCATGCCCGATGATGAGTGCCGCGGTTTAATGGTCGATCTGGCGTCTGCATTGAGCATACCTCAACGATTATTTAAATTACCTACCTCGGAGCAGGCTTTAAAAGAGCTCAATGAGTGGGAGCCATTAGGTTGCGATGCTTTCACCTTGATCAAATTGGTTCGTGAACCTGTCGCCGAATTCATGAGTGATAATGCGCTTGTTGACCTCAATGGACGTAAGGAGGCGCGCCTTCTGTCGAATCAAATTCGCTCGGCTCTGCAATTATCCAGTCTCAATCAGGCACAGTCTATCGGGCCCAAACCGTCTGAACTTCGTCAGCGCTGGTTGTTGTCAGTGATTAAGGCGCTGCCGGAGTTGGCGTTCGTTCGTCGCGAGAAAAGAGTGACTGCATTAGGTAATGGTTACAGCGAAATTCAAATTGGCCGGGAGAGCCGATTCTGTTGTGAGCTTAAAGATTTAAGCGGCAAAGAGAGTGCGTTGGCTGCTCTGGTGTTTGACCAACATTCGATTGCGGGTAAAGGCAGTAAACAGACATTGAACCTGGCCAGTTGTATGGCACCTGTTTCGCTAAAGGCGTTACTCTATGCAGACCTAGGTGAGGAGCGCCTAGCCGATAACAGAGAGAAGGGCGCGTCTCATAAGGTGGTGGTCGAAACTGTGTATGCCGGGCGGGTGATAGGTTCCCGATTAAAAACTGTCGAAGGCGAACAGGCTTTAGAGGCTATTGTGCGTAGCATTGCGCTTGGTCGTCAGTTTAAAGGTGTTGCGGCCAAACTTAATGCCGATATAGCCGCATGGAATATCTGGCTGGCCTTAGGTAAAAACAAGGAACAAGCGCCCACACCGGAGCTGATGGCATTAGGTACAGAACCTTTGGTATTCGATAGCTATCTTTCGAATAAGTTGTCCGAGCTTGGAGTCGAAAGCTTTGACGATCTTGAGCTTATCGAGGCCGAAGACCTGCTTTTCGAGGGGATCCCCGAGTGGGAGCGTGAAGCATTTGATGCCATGTATCCTACCCAGCTGGCTCTGGCGGAATTAAAAGTGACGGTGGAGTATCTGCCTAAGCGGAAGTTGGTAACTCTGGTATATGCTTCTGGTTTGAGGAAGACGGGGCCTAAACGGTGGGAGTTACCACGCTGGGTTGGTTGGAAGATTCAGTACCGTAAGGCTAGTCGTGTAGTGGATGTGAAGTAAGAGGTGGTCGAATGGTTAATGAGGTAAACGGGAGTTAACTCAAAAAATCGGTGGGAGTTACCATGCTGGGTAGGCAGGAAGATCCCTCTTTAATACAAGAATGCAAAACCAGTCGTGTAGTGGATGTGAAGTAAGAAGTACCCGAGTGTTAAATGAGGAAAACGGGAGTTAACCCAAAAACCGGTGGGAATTACCACGCTGGGTAGGCAGGAAGATCCCTCTCTAATACAAGAATGCAAAGCCAGTCGTGTAGTGGATGTGAAGTAAGAAGTACCCGAATGGTTAATGAGGAAAACGGGAGTTAACCCAAAACAGGTGGGAATGACCACGCTGGGTAGGCAGGAAGCTCTCTCTCTAATACAAGAATGCAAAGCCAGTCGGGATGCCGATGATAAATAAGGTTTGATTGACTAAAACCTACCCCTGAAAACGGTTTGGGAGTTTATCTTGATAAAAGGGAAGTTGGATGGTTTTTGTACTGCCGAAGTTGATTAATTCAGCATAAAAAGAGGGGCTTTTTATGCTTTATTCATCTTTAGTTCTTTTTCATTTTACTCCCTCAAATTTTGCGTTATCAATGATGCCGCGATCTTTTACTGTTCGAATATTTTTTTTAAGCGATTTTTTTGCGTATAACTTATCTAGAGATTGAAATCTAATTTTAAAAACACATCTGTTACTTAAAAACATTCTTGGAGGTAACCGCAATTAAAACAGTTGCTTACATGGTTGCCGAGATAAAGAGAAAGATCTTTCGCTGACTTTATTTTGCTTGTTGATATATCTGTTGATTGTTTTGATCCGGATCTGAGTCTTTTTGCTTTAGCGGCACAGCAGAGATCCTTTTCAGAACATCAAAAGTTGATCTATTTATGTGGGGTAAAAACCTATCTGGCGATCTCTGTTTGATGGGGGGATGACGTCGTTTATAAAACAGCTTAAATATCGTTTAGCTGGTCTGAATTTAACTGCTATTTTGAATTGGCTTAGTCGTCCTGAATTCATTTCAGGGGCCACTTTTCACCTATCACATAGAGTAAAGAATAGATTCCGGCCAAAAGCATGCCGGAATGACAGAGAGCTTGTCATCCTGAACTTGTTTCAGGATCCAGCTTTTAGCTGCCGCACAGAAACCTGTAAAGAATGGATTCCGACCGAAATGATGCCGGAATGACAGAGAAGTTGTCATTCTGAACTGGTTTCAGGATCCAACTTTTGCCTGCCACACAAAAACCGGTAAAGAATGGATTCCGGCTAAAATCATGCCGGAATAACAGAGAGATTGTCATCCTGAACTTGTTTCAGGATCCAGCTTCAGCCCTAAGTGGGTAAATTAATCACAGTAAAGACTGGAGGGGGTTAAAGATCCTAGCAAGTAGGATCTTTAATCAGCGCAGCGTCGTCTTGGCTTTAACAGGGCCAAGCCCGTCGAATAGCGCAGCGCCATTTTTTCCTCATTCCTCGCTTCTATTTAACCTATACAAGCTAGATTCCGGCCAAAATCATGCCGGAATGACGAGGATTTTATTTCCCAATACAGAAACTGCTGAAGATCTTTCCAAGAAGGTCATCTGAAGTGAACTTTCCGGTGATTTCAGATAGCGCCATTTGAGTCATACGTAGCTCTTCGGCCAGTAGTTCACCGGCTTGATAGACCTCTAACTGCTCTTTACCTATCATCAGGTGGCTGGTGGCCAGCTCTAAGGCCTCTAAATGGCGACGTCGTGCGATAAAGCCACCTTCAAGGTTGCTCTGGTAGCCCATCAGTGATTTCAGGTGCTGCTGCAACTCCTCGACGCCTAAGCCTGTTTTGGCCGATATTCTAAATACATTGTGGCCATGGTCTTGGGTGACGGTAAGCGCTTCACCTGTGATATCAGCCTTGTTACGCACAACGGTGACACCGAGATTCTTTGGTAGACGATCGATAAAGTCTGGCCAGATTTCGTGGGGGTCGACCGCATCGGTGGTGGTGCCATCGACCATAAATAAAACCTGATCGGCAGTTTCTATTTCAGCCCACGCACGCTCGATGCCTATCTGTTCCACTGTGTCTGCGGTATCTCTTAGTCCTGCGGTATCTATGATGTGTAGTGGCATGCCATCGAGATGGATATGTTCACGCAGTACGTCTCGTGTGGTGCCCGCTATTTCGGTGACAATCGCCGACTCTTTACCCGCCAGTGCGTTCAGGAGGCTGGATTTACCGGCGTTAGGGCGCCCGGCAATCACCACTTTCATCCCTTCACGGATAATGGAACCTTGCTTGGCACTGGCCTGAACAGAGTCCAGTTTAGTGATGATGCGATAAAGCGAGCCTGCAATTTTCCCATCGGAAAGAAAATCCACCTCTTCGTCGGGGAAATCAATGGCTGCCTCGACGTACAGGCGCAGGTTGGTGACTTGATCGACCAGTTCATGTACTTGGGTTGAGAATTCACCTTGAAGCGAGTTTAAGGCGCTTTTAGCAGCCTGTTCGCTGGTGGCATCGATTAGATCGGCAATGGCTTCGGCCTGAGTCAGGTCAAGCTTATCGTTCATGAAGGCCTGTTCACTGAATTCACCGGGCTTAGCGATGCGAAGTCCTTCAACTTCCATCACGCGCTTGATCAACATATCGAGGACTATCTGGCCACCATGTCCCTGAAGCTCGAGTACATCTTCACCGGTAAAGGAGTTAGGCCCCTGGAAGTAGAGGGCGATGCCCTGATCGATCACTTCACCTTCACCATCTTTAAAGTCACAGTAATCGGCATAGCGGGTCTTTGGAATATGTCCAAGGAGTGCCATCGCCACTTCGCTGGCTTGATCGCCTGAGATACGAATGATACCTACACCACCACGCCCTGGGGCCGTTGCTTGTGCCACGATAGTATCTGTTGTCATTACTGTGTTTCCTAGTTTGATATGGAAATTAAAAATGGAGAGTTAAATTATAAAATCGGTCTCTCATATAAAGCAAAAAGCG
>Ga0209272_10000930_pt1 | contig 20099 bp, 24 predicted proteins | sample tdDd002_FD_187125 | JGI IMG/M metagenome (GOLD analysis project Ga0209272, IMG submission 187125) | Marine sediment microbial communities from the Atlantic coast under amendment with organic carbon and nitrate - tdDd00.2 (SPAdes)... | ecosystem: Environmental > Aquatic > Marine > Coastal >... | reverse complement strand
AGATAATTTGAACTTGCATTGGTTGTATGTTCAAAGCTATTGACTTTATTTTAGATATCGAGGATAATGTAATGAGTACAAAAATGTATTTGGTATACCGTATGCAGAAAACTATTGAATTAAAAGGAGAAATTGAAAATGTTATTATTACACTACCCTTCCTGAACAAGCAGTAGAAAAGCCAAGGCTTGGCTGGATGATAATGAGATTTCATATGAACTTAGATTGATTCACAAGGATAATCCAAAAGCGGATGAAGTTCGTGGATGGATGGCTATGAGTGGTTTAGAATTAAAGCGATTTTTTAATGTAAATGGCAAAGTGTTTAAAGAAAAAAATCTAAAAGAACTTTGGGAAACTCTATCTGAAAATGAACTTTTGGAGACCCTAGAGAGCGATGGAATGCTCCATAAGCGACCGGTCCTGGTTGCAGATGACTTCGTTTTGACAGGATTTAAACTTGCAGAATGGGAAGAAAGAGTAAAACTATAGCTGTCTGAGTACTTTATGCCTGGTTGCTTTTTATTGTTTGAGTGGGCATGCTAAACCGAATATAATAACTATAAAAAAGTCCACTTTCAAATAAAGTGGACTTTTTTTGTGGTTAAGGGGTTTATATTTTTACAGTAAATTAGAGATTTTGAAATCTACGTAAAAGTGATTGTAGTTTCAGCTTTGGGTAATTAATAAAATATCTATGAAGCGTCAAAAAAATTGGAAATTATCCAATTCCTCAAATAGGGAAGTATATATTACTAGCCAAACTAAGAGGAGTGAAGAAATGCAAAGTAAACTCAGAGATAGAAAAGGACTTAGGTTCAAATTAGGTACTAAATTGATCGGAGTGATGCTATTAGTAGGAATTATTCCACTGATAACTGCAGTCCTTTTCAATTATCAGATGAGCGCTGAAACACTTAAGCAAAGAGCTCATGATCAACTGGTGTCAATTCGTGAGCTGAAGGTAACGCAAGTTCAAGGAATGTTTGAACAAACGAAGAATGATATCTCAATTATGGCTGGTTTGCCGACATTGGTTGATGGTATGAAAGCATATGATGTTGCGTTTGATGAGGGTTTTAAAAGCGAGTCTTATTATGGAGCAGATCGTGTTTATGACGATATTTTTAACAATTATGTAACGACGTATGGCTATTATGACCTGTTTCTGATCGATATGGATGGGAACGTTGTCTACACTCAAGCCAAGGAAGCGGACCATGGGATTAACTTGAACGAAGGAAGTAACAGCAGCTTACCACTTAAAACAATTTATGATAAGTCATTGAGTGATACTGTTATTCAAGATTTTGAATACTATTCGATTAGTGACGAGCCCGCTGCATTTATCGGAACATCAATCATGGATAGTGATGGCGAAGTCATTGGTGTTCTGGTTTATCAGTTGTCATTAGATAAAATCAATGATTTGCTACTTGACCGTTCTGGTCTTGGTGAATCAGGTGAGACGTACATTGTTGGTAGCGATCACTTGATGCGATCAGACTCAAGATTCTTTGAAGAAAGCACGGTGTTGTCAAAAAAGGTTGATACAGAGTCAACACATGCCGCATTAGAAGGGAAAATAGGTTCTCGGGTTATTGACGACTACCGTGGAGTAGCTGTTTTAAGTGCTTATGCGCCTGCGGATATTGATGGATTGGATTGGGTTTTGATTGCTGAAATTAACGAAGAAGAGGTCATGGAAAAGATTCGTGAAAATTTGAACCGAAGTCTGTTTATTATAGTCGTTGAAATCGTTGCAATTGTGATTGTTTCTATATTGTTCAGCCGTTCATTGGTGAGACCGATAATACACTTGATGGAGCTTATGAGTAGAGCTGAAAAAGGTAATTTGCTTGTTCAATCTGACATAAAAACAAAAGATGAAATACAAGACTTAGGTGAAAGTTTCAACAACATGATACAAGGCCAGTTAAAAGCCATTCAGAAAGTTTTTGAAAATGCGAATACAGTAAGTGAGACTTCAGAAGATGGCAATAAAGTTGCACTGGTAATGGCTTTGTCTGCATCGAATCAAGCGACAGCAGTTAATGAAATAACCCTTACATTGGGTGAAATGTCGAAATCAATCAACGATGTGGCTGAAAGCATGACTGAAATTGCAACGAACTCAATGGATGTAACAAAATCTATGAACAGTTTAAGCGATGCTGCTAATGATGTTGCTGAAAATACAAAACACACTGGTGAGACTTTAGTAGAAGTCACGAACTCTCTTCGAGTTGTTAATGAGTCGATTGAAAGCGTTGCGAAAAGCTCGATTGATACCAGTGAGGAAGCACGAAACATGGTTGAAATTGCAGAAAACGGTAAAAAAACCATTAATAATACAGTTCTTGAAATGGATAAGATCAACAAAGGCATGGAGAGCTTAACAATGGCTGTCAAAGGATTAGGAAAAGCTGCTATACAGATTGGGGTTATAGTAGAGGTCATTGATGATATTGCAGACCAAACCAATCTACTTGCTCTGAATGCATCTATTGAAGCAGCTAGAGCTGGGGAACAGGGGAAAGGATTTGCAGTTGTAGCGAGTGCGATCGGAGCTTTGGCTGAGAAGTCGGGAGAAGCAACAAAGGATATTACGGAGCTCATTCACAAGATTCAAGAGGAAGTCGAAAACTCTGTTGATACTGCTAATTCCAGTGCTGAACAAGTGGGGACTGGCGCGGTTTTAGTGCGTAATACAGGAACTGCACTGGATGATATTTTTAAAGCGATCAAGAGAACCACTTCGTTGATTAACGAAATTGCATCAGAAACAGAATCGCAGATAGCAGAGAGTCAAAAGGTTATGAATGCAATTCAGTCGGTTAATGATATGTCGATTGAAGTTGCAACTGCAGTAGAAGAGCAGGTCGCTGGAATTGACAGCGCTTTACTGAACATGGAAAATCTAAATATGTTAACGCAAAGCGTCGCTGGGGCAGCAGAAGAGCAATCTGCCGCGAATGAAGAAATCTTAGCATCAGCTGAAAACATTAACGAAATGACGAAGGAAATTAAAAAAGGCACTGAGGATTCGGCTGAGAATTCAGAAAAACTGACTCAATTTGCAGGTAACTTAATGGATGTTGTAGCAGCATTCAAGATCAAGCTTTAAAACCGAAAACAAATGCCAAATTATTAGTGAGTCATTTTGCGTGTGGAATATAGAGCAACTGACTCACTTTTTATGATCAGCTGGTATTAATTAGATAGAGTCCATTGCGCCCAACGTTAAAGCGGAAGGTAGGGAATAGAGCATGAAAAAGGATAAAACTTTGATCGTCTATTTTTCCGGCACTGGCAGTACGAAGAGGGTAGCTGAAACTTTCAGAGAATTGTTTGATGCAAGAGCAATTTATGCGGAAGTATACCCCTTGGATTTAAGCGTGCAGAACGCCCCGACGACTGAGTGGGATGATGTGATACGGGATACAAAGCTGCTATTGGTTGTCTATGCCGTCCATGCTTTTGACGCGCCGGTGCCAATCTACGACTGGATTGAAGATTTGCCTTTTGGAAATGAGATCCCGACCGTGGTGATCGCTGTGTCGGGAGGGGGTAACATATGGCCTAATACACTATGCAGAGCCTCTTGCATCAAAGCCCTTGAAGAGAAAGGCTACGAGGTCTTTTACGAGGAAATGCTGGTCATGCCGTCGAACTTCATGATCAAGACAAACGATGATCTTAGCATGTGGCTGCTCAAAACAATTCCTGTGAAAGCTGGCAGGATCATCGATGATGCGATTGCTGGAAAAAGGCATAGGACGGGATTCGTCTTCGGTGGAAAATTCATACGGTCCATTTCGAGAATGGAAAAGAATTGGGCGGAGTTGTTCGGCTTGGCGTTAATGGTGAGCGGTAGTTGCGATGGATGCGGATGGTGTGCAGAGAACTGTCCGAGGAATAATATAGAAGTTGTTGATGGAAGGCCTGTGTTTTCGAACCAATGTATGATATGCATGCGTTGCGTATACGGATGTTCTTTAAAAGCCATTTACTCAGATAGGTACCAATACTGTATCCTGAAAGATGGGTATAGCTTGGAAATGATTGAAGAGAAGATGAAAGGGAAAGAACTAAAGTCCGTCGAAAAGTGCAGCAAAGGACTTTTGTGGTTGGGCGTTAAAAGATATCTGTTGGATGGGCATTAATATAGAAAAATCCTAATAATATTTGGAGGTAAAAACAATGAAGGAAGGAAATATAGACATGGAAGCCATGACTAAAAAGTGTCTTATAATAGTCTATTCGTATCATCATAATAATACCGCTAAAATTGCATGTGAGTTTTCAGAAGTACTGCATGCAGAGGTAAAGACCCCAGAGACTGTGACTATGGAGGAGCTTCAAGCGTATGATCTTATAGGTTTTGGAGCGGGTATAGATAGTGGAAGGCATTATAAACCGCTGCTTGACCTTGTAGATAGACTTCCAAATGTAAATAAGAAATCTGCTTTTATTTTCTCCACAAGCGCTATACAAGGCGAAACCAAGGTCAAAGATGATCATTCACTGTTAAGACAGAAGCTGGAATCAAAAGGGTACACACTAGTCGGTGAGTTTAGCTGCAAAGGTTTTAACACGAACAGCTTCCTTAAATACTTTGGAGGAATGAACAAAGGTAGACCTAATAGTGAGGACCTCAAGGATGCAAAAGAATTTGCATTAAATATTTTAGAAAGTGAAATGAAGAATTCATACCTATAACTCAAAACAGCCTATTGTCAGGAAATGACAATAGGGTTAAATGGTGGCTATTATGACTATATCAAGGGTTATAAGAATATTATTCTGTGCGCTCCTATTTATTTCGCTTGGGATTTTCAAGAAGTACGGCATCAAAAACTATTAGATTTTCTTGTGCCACCCGCACAATACAAGTTGACAAACGTCCAAATACGTACTAATATGCCTATATAGATAAAATTAAAGGAGAATCATAGATGGATACTTTATCTTCGTTAGGCATAATTCATGAAAGAATAAATAAAGAACTTCAGAATGCTCTAAAGGATGTTGGTATTAAAGTAAGTTGCGGCCATATATGGCTACTGACGCTTGTATATCAAAATGGTGGATTTATTGAGATCCGTGAGTTAGTAAGAACACTGGAAAAAAAGAAAACAACAGTGAGTGAGATGGTCAGCACCCTTGAAAGGAACGGCTATTTAAAGAAGTATCAGTCTGTGGAGGATAAGAGGATCTTTTGTGTCAAAACAACGCCTAAAGCTGATCAGATGAAAGACGAAATACTGAGGATTGTGGAAAGCATATCAAAAAAAATTACAATGGATATATCTGGCGAAGATCTCGCTTTAACTGAAAAAACCATAGAAAAAATGGCACATAACCTAAAATAATAATAATTCACTCAACCACCTGAAACCAGGTGGTTTTTTATTGCATTAAGCCATGACAAAGCAGCCTATATGCAACGTGGATCAAACTCATAGTTGTAGAAAATTTCAAAAACAACTTGACGATAGTACAAATCCGTACTATTATTCAATTGAGTTCAAATCCGTACTAAAATTAGAATTACGGTAACACATAGATGATTTTGAGGAGGTAGCTATGAAAGCTGCAATAATTTACTGTTCTGGAACAGGCAACACATTTAGAGTGGGTGAGCTATTTAAGGAACTTTTAATGGAACGAGGCTATGACGTTGATCTTGTCGATATTTCATCAAGCTCTAGTGAAATTAAAAGGTACGACCTACTTGTATTCGGTACACCAACGCGCTCCAAGGTTGCATCTGTAAAAATGACAGACTATATAGAACGCAATATTCGTCTTGAAAATAATAAATCTGCCGAAGCGATTACTTTTATTACACATAGTTGGGGTCAAGCATTTGGACATATTACATTGTCGGATAAGCTGCAAAATAAAGGATTTAAAGTCGTATCTGCGCTGGCGTATTTAATGCCTAATAATCATTACGCAATGACTGGTAAAAAGCATTCTCAATCTGAAATGACTGAAATGTACAAGGCTGCTATTGAAAAGACACAGGATGTTATTACATCTTATGAGAATGGCAAAGGGAACATTGAGGCTAGGTCAACTCTTAAGAAAGCTGCATTCGGGAAAATGTACACGATGCTTCAAAAAAAATGGATTCCGAATTATGCTCAAAACTATCTTGAAGTAGATGAGTCAAAATGTACCAAGTGCAACTTGTGCGTCAAACAGTGCCCAAGCAAGAATATAAAAGTGGATAATGGAACGATCATATTTGGATCAAACTGTCTTGCTTGTGCAAAGTGTTTCAATACTTGTCCTGTTAATGCATACCGTGTAAATAAGAAGACGATCGAGCGTTATACAGAAAATACGAAATCTATTAGGGCAAATATAAATATGTAGGCTAAACGTATTTATATTTGCATTGATCAGATAGCAGTGACCACATTGGAGTAATCCGATACATAAGAATGCGCTCGATATTTTTATTGAGCGTATTTTTTATGTTTTATTAAATGTATTATTGAAGTTTCATGTGTTGTATAATATTCTATAAAACTAGAAACTCAGTTCTAGGGTATATATCCAAATGTGAAAGTGAGTTTACTACGATTAGTTGAATATATCAATGAGTAAGGCGGGAGGAAAACGTGAGAGTATCTATAAAAGTTAAACTTTTTATTATAATTAATGTACTGCTTATATTGTTTGCAGCCACATTCATTGGCGTAACATCTATGTTTTTGGATGATTTTTTTGAATCAAAGTATGAGGAAAGACATATTTGGTTTTACAACCAAGTGTTATCTAAGTACGATGCTGACAATAATAGAGAATTAAGTGGTTTCATACGAGGTATTGAAAAGGAACTTAAGGGATTTATTGTCGTATTTGAACAAGACGGCAGAGTAATTGAATCTACTTCACCAAGTCTTAGAGTAGGTGACTATATGCCTAGGCATTATCCTGAACGACTTAAATTGGGTGCAGATAATAATGTTGGGGATTATGTTGTTATCAATGAGTTTGATAGTGAAGTTAATGAGAACATATTAACATTGGTCGGAAATCTTCCAGATAATAAAATGATAGAATTGTCAAAACCGTTTGGTTTTGTTGCTGAAGCGGTTGAAATAATCAATAAGGTAATGCTATCAATCGTATCTATTATACTTGTACTTGGGTTTGTATTGGCTTATTTTACATCATTAGTATTTACAAAACCAATTATCAAAATCAATAAATCTGTTAAGGCGATAGCCAATCGTGATTTTGATCATAAACTTGATATTAAAAACAAAGATGAATTAGGAGATTTAGGGAACACTGTAAATGAAATATCAGGCCAACTCAGAGATTTTATAGATGAAGTTGAGACTCAAAATGATATGCTAATTCAGGATAAAGTGGTTTTAGAAGATATGAACAAACAACTTCATGAGCTTTCAGAGACTGATGTTTTAACTAAACTAAATAACAGACTAAAAATTGATAGAGTGCTTGAATATGAAGTTAAAAGAGCAAAAGTAAGAGGCAGCACTTTCTCCATTATCATTGCGGATATGGATCATTTCAAGTTGGTAAATGATACATATGGTCACCTAGCTGGTGATGAAGTACTAAAGGACATCGCTATGATACTTACTGAATCTTGTAGAAATATGGACGTAGTTGGTCGATGGGGTGGTGAAGAATTTATTATTGTTCTACCTGATACGATCGAAGCAGATGCTATAAATGTTGCAGAGAAATTTAGAAAATCAATTGAAGAGTATGAATTTGAGGATGTGGGACATAAAACAGCAAGTTTTGGAGTGGGTGAATATAATAAGGAACAAGAAATTGATACTCTGGTCAAAAATGTAGATGATGCTCTTTATAGAGCAAAAGAAAATGGCAGGAATCGAGTTGAAATTGCAAAATGAAAATTAAGAAAGCCCCCTTTTACAATCGGATTATCGGAAATCGGTCCTTATCTGTCGTAAATGGGGGCTTTTTTCTGGAATAAAGCCAGCAGAACAGCCGTAACAAACCAAGCGAAGCCTGATGCAGAAAAGTAAAAAATTAAAGATTTACAGTTCAGGGTATCAATAAATTACACAGGTCGATTGAGTTCGGAGGTGTATGGTTTTTATGAAGGAGAATCGCAGATATTTATTAATAATCGTGATGCTAATGATTCTATTATTGTATTCCACGGTGATTCACAGCTTGTGGGTTATAATTTTGGCTGTGTTAAATTGTTGTGCAGCTTTACTGACTGAATACCTTTTTATGCTTAAGCGTAAACGTACCCGTCAACTGTCCTATGATACGCTAATAACAGCCATGCTTTTTACTTTGGTCTTGCCACCGTTCACACCCCTTGAGGTCAGTCTTATTGGTATTGTTTTTGGGATATTCTTTGGAAAATGTGTCTATGGAGGTTCTGGATACACTATATTCAACCCGGCTTTAGTAGGGCGGGTCTTTTTGCATGCTTCTTTTACAAAACCGATGACCACAATTTGGCTGGATCAATACATTGGTGGAGTTGGAATTTCGGATATCCCTATGGATAAGACTATAGCTGTGCTTATTATTTTGATGGGTCTTTTGCTTCTGTCTAAAAAGGTAATTTCAATTTATATTTCTGGATCAATACTCGTCACTTATGGGTTATTGACTGTTGGGGGATATATGCTGACGCTTGGAAATCAGATGAGTCCTGCTGACAGCCTTCTTAGCGGAGGCGTTCTATTGGGTGCGCTATTTATGGCCGTCGACCCTGTGACTTCACCAAAGAATCAATCAGCTCAGATCTTATACGGACTGATCATCGGGAGTCTGGTTTATATTATACGAAGCTTTTCAACCACTCAGGGCGCTATTGTATTTGCCATTTTAATCGGGAATATGTTGACACCAATTATAGATATTTCAGTAGACACTTTAGCAAAATCTCAAGCACAAAAACGGGGTGAGTCCCTTGAATAGTCTTTTTAAAAAGATCAGATCTATCCTCTTCATCATGTTGCTTGGTGCTTTTTTTGGAGCTGTACTTGGCTTTGTTCAGTTGACTGTTGAAAATCAGGTGGTTGCGAAATACAGTCCTGAGTGTCAGCGTTCGATTTTATATACCGTAGGCATTGAAACAGAGGAGTCATCTGAATCAGAGGTCAGCAGACTTTTTAGACAACATTTTAAAGAAAAAAAATCTATGGATCATGAATATCTCATATTTATAAAAAACGGAGAGATTGCAGGCTATTGCTTCCCGTTTTCAGGAAAGGGCATGTGGGGCACGATAGACGGATACCTGGCTGTGGATCAGAAGCTTGATCAGATCATGGGAGTTGCATTTACTGAAATGCTAGAGACACCGGGACTTGGAGCGCGAATTATGGAGGTTGAGTTCACAGATCAGTTTAGATCGATTGATATAACTGGACAGAAAGTTTATATTTCTATTGATAACGGTGATGGTAACGGTATTGACAGCATAAGTGGTGCAACATTGACCGTTGACGCAGTTGTTCAGACGCTCAATGAGGCCATTGATGAGATCAAGTTGATTGGTAAGGAGGGCCTGAAATGATGAAATATACGAAGGCGCTTTACGATCAGATAATTGAGAACAATCCAGTGCTGAAGCGTTCATTAGGAATATGCTCGGCACTGGCTGTGACAAACCTGATGGTGAATGCATTTGTCATGAGTTTGGGAGTCATATTTGTTTCGGCTTTATCAGGTCTTACGGTATCCCTGATCAGAAAATATACAGACCGACATATTCGTATTCTGTTTCAGATGATGGTAATAGCTTCCTATGTGATTCTAGTGGATATCTGCTTGAAATTTTATGTTCCAGAAATCAGCAAAGCTCTTGGGCCTTATGTTGGCCTGATCATTACAAACTGCATTATAATGGGGCGTTGTGAGTCTTTTGCACAGTTAAACCCACCTGCAATTTCTTTTGTTGACGGTATTGCAGCAGGTCTTGGATATTCAGCGGTTCTTATGGTCATTGCATTTTTCAGGGAACTCCTCGGGTTTGGCAGTCTTTTTGGAATTCATGTTCTTGGAGATTGGTGGCGTAATTGGGGGACTATGAGCATACCGGCAGGTGCCTTTTTCATGATCGGTATACTGGTCTGGATTGCAACTGACTACAATATGCACCATACGGGAAGGCGTGTTGTGAAATGACAGAACTTCATCCGTTGACGATTCTATTTGCAGCTGTTTTCACAAATAATATTCTGCTTTCAAACTTTCTTGGAATGTGTCCTTTTGTGGCCGTTTCAGGTGAGATTAAAACATCACTTGGTATGGGTCAGGCTGTAACTTTTGTATTGGCATGCACATCCGTGATCAACTATGCGGTATACCACTGGATACTCGTACCGCTCGAGCTTGATTTCATACGATTCATTCTCTTTATTCTTGTGATTGCAACATTTGTACAATTGGTTGAAATGATCATTGGACGCTTCTTCAAAGAGCTCTCCACTTCATTGGGCATTTTTCTGCCCCTGATAACAGTTAATTGTGCCATTTTAGGTGTGTCACTTTTTATGGTGATAAGGGAATACAACCTGATACAAACTCTATTTTATGGTATCGGTTCCGGTATCGGATGGACATTTGCTATTGTGGTCATGGCGGGGATACGTCAAAAAATGAAATTCTCACCTATGCCAGAAGGATTAAAAGGTGTGGGGATAACCTTTATCACTGCCGGGATCATGGCACTTGCATTCATGGCATTCTCAGGGCTCATAAAGATTCAGTAAGGGGGTAGGGGCATGAATCTGATTCTTCGTACAGCTCTAGTAATGAGCCTGTCGGTAGGCGTACTGGCAACACTTCTTACTCTGAGTAAAATCTTTATTGTGAAAAGGGGCCAGGTTATAGTGAAAATTAACGGACAGCTAGAGATACTTGGAGAAAAAGGGGATTCTCTCTTGTCGGTCCTTCATGTAAATGATATTCAAATACCCGCGCCCTGTGCTGGTCGTGGAACATGCAAGAGGTGCATGATAAAAGTTAAAGCGGGTGGGGACGAACCAACTGCGATAGAGAAAACCAGACTTTCACCTGAAGAGTTGGATATGCAGTTAAGGCTGGCTTGCCAGATTAAATTGTCAGGGGATATGGAGATTGAGATTGAGTCCGAGTTTATTTCAAAGTCTTGATGAAATTATTCATTACTTAAGATTAAGACTGAGGAGGATGGATAATGGGAAACAAAAAGGATGGTCAATTAGTTCCATATGATATGGTATCACCAGGTTTGGAAGCTGAGTACACAGGTGAAAGTGATCTTTCATTATTCGAATCTAACCAGCTTTTAACGTATAGTGCTGATACTGAAGGTTTTGTGATGGCGAGGTATTCATTGTGGGGATTCGCTCATATAACAGAAGAAACTTGGAATGATGAAATAAGATTGATCAACGCGATGCAGTCAAAGCTAGGATTTCTTGATGATAATACTAGAAGAATTCGCCAACATATCGGAGGACTGGTTTGCTGCGACAGTGGCGTGCCGACGACTATTGACGAACTTCTGAATATTATAGGTACAGGCCATTTGCCTGAACAGTCTTTTCGTCGTGGTTGTTTTGGGACTAGTGGGACGAGAAGCACGCAACCTGACCATGTTGAAAGTATGATAGTAATCGATGCTATTCTAAAGGGATTCCTTAATGGAGAATCAGAAGAAGAATCCATTATGAAGTATCCACAAGCGAAAGGTTTTATCAAACGAGCTTACGAATGGCTTGAATCCGCTGAAAAATTCTCTGAACTGCAGAGATTATTGATGAGGCGCATTCTCCTCAATTTCGATTCTTTTACGAAGCGCAACGAGGATATATATGCGGTATATAACAACTGTTTTGCAGAAGATGGAGAAGGATTTAAACTTGAAGAGCAGATTTCTGCGTTGGCAGGACTACCCAAAGTATATCCAATAAATAAAAAAGAATACCAAGAAAATTTAAATACCATTTCAGATGCGGCTAAGAGAGATCTTTATACGATCTGTGGAAATATAGCGGATGGAGGATGTGAATTATCTGATTGTCATCATAACACGTTCCGTTTTATTGAGAATTGGATTTATGGCATAGGCACTTTAAAATGGGGGATCCCTACACGCGCCAAATCGACTGAAGAAAAGCGCCTTGGCCAGCTCTTATTTGGTTATGCACTTGGAATCAATAAGTGGCTGCAAGACATTCCTCTTCAATTTATCTTATTGGACTTAGGACATATTGATCTTGGATTTGATCCTAAAAACGAGATACTTCGAGTGTATGCATACCTTGGCGACAAAAATACACCCGTTAATAAATGGCTTACCGCCTGTTTGTGGTACACGCTCACACTGAATCCAAATGCAAGCCTGAACACCTATGGGGAGAGACACAAAGAACTCATTGAGAGTGTAACAGAACATGGACTAAGCGTCCGTGAATGGATAGATTCTATTCTTGAAGGCAGTTCAAATGAAGACAACAACGAGTGATTGTAGCTTCTGACTGTACACAAACCAGCAGGACTGCAAAACAGTTTTGCTGGTTTTTGTTGTCTTGAATTAGGGAAAAACTCTTATAGTATTAGTGTGTAACTACACAACATAATAAGGATTACTGTTAGACCTTTTACGTGTTTCAATATATAATCTGAAGTATAGATATATACAGAAGGAGTAAGCAAATGATAACCAATACAACGGCAAAAATTATAAACATGATACCAGATAGATTTGTCACATACATATCTAAAAAAGTTGTTGATAAATACCTAAAAAAATATGCCAATATAAACATAAAGGGAAGTGAAAATTTAAAGGGAATAAAAACACCAACTATTTTTATATGTAATCATTTAAGCAATTCTGATGGATTGGTTTTAGACAAGGTTTTAAAAGAGATAGATCCAACTTTTGTAGCAGGTGTAAAGCTGTCAAATAATGCTGTTACAAATATAGGAGTTAATGTAATTAAAACTACAAATATAAAACCTAATTCTGCTGATAAAGAGGGTCTTAAGAAAGTTATTAAGCTTGCTAAGCAAGGGGAAAGTTTATTGATTTTTCCAGAAGGAACTAGAAGTAGAGCTGGTAGTTTGATAGAAGCGAAGAAAGGAATAATTCTTATAGCGAGAATGACGGGAGCTCCTATTATACCTATTGGAATATATGGGACAGAAAAACTGTTACCTATTGATAAGGATGGAGATATGAGTGCGGAAACCTTTAATTATGCAGATGTTCATATCAACATTGGAAAACAATTTGAAGTTCCCAAGAGAGCAAAAGAGCAAGATAAAAAAGAATATGAAGATTTTACCACAAAAAATATAATGAAAAAAATAGCAGAATTATTACCTGAGAATTATAGAGGCGTATATCAATAAGTAGACTGAAAATAGTCTACTTATTTTTTTGTACAAGCATGATAAACGTAAATTGTTAATTATGTGACAAAAGATATTGACAGAAAGAGGAGTAGTCGTTAGAATTTACTTAGACATCTAATTAGACATCTAACTAGACATCTAACTAAATTCCAATAAGTATCTAATCAAAAAATGAGAGTTGGTGCATTATGCGTATTGGTCCAATGGAGATCATTCTAATTTTATTGGCAGTCACTGCAGTAGTCGGTACTAAACAGCTGCCCAAGCTAGGAAGAGCTGCTGGTCAAGCTGCAAATACCATGAAAGAAAATACAAAAGAATTTACGGCGGCTATAAAAGCAGTGGAAGATGAAATGAAAGACATCAAGGAAATGGTCACTGTTGATATTACTAGTGAGGAGAAAGAATGAAAGAAGATAGAAATGTCGATTTCACTGGACATCTAAAAGAGCTGAGGCGGCGCTTTGCATTTAGTTTGATCTATTTTGTCATCATGTTGATCGTTTCTTTTTGCTTTGCTTCACAGATCGTTGACTTTATTAAGAACACTTCCAGTGGGATGAACATCGATTTGAATATTTTTAATGTGACGGACTCACTATACCTTTACATGAGGCTGTCGACATTATCTGCGATGATTTTAAGCATGCCGTTTTTGCTATGGCAGCTTTGGAGATTTATAAAGCCGGGACTTGAAAAAAACGAAGTACGTTTTGTAATGCGGTATTTGCCAGTGGTACTCATGCTTTTTTTTGCTGGAATCGCTTTTGCTTACTTTGTAATCATCCCATATTATGTAATGTTTTCTACCACACTTGCACATACAAGCGGTCTTGCCAGCGTTATAGGTGCGAGGGAATATATCGATTTTGTAGTGAAAACGGTATGGCCATTCGGATTAGCTTTTGAGATGCCGATGTTGATGCACATCTTATCTGTTATAGGCATTGTCAATCACAGATTGCTTACAGCAATACGTGGTTATGCCTATGTAGGATTAATGATAATATCAGCCTTTCTAACCCCGCCAGATCCAGTTTCAATGGGGATTATGCTGATTCCTTTATCAATTTTGTTTGAGTCCAGTGTATGGATCGCTCGAAAAAACGAACGCAAAAGACAATTAAAATCAATATAAGCAACAAGGAGATGTAAGGCAATGAATAATAAAAGAAAAACCCTATCGCTGATAATTTGGACCAGCATTGCAGCGATGCTTTTGTTCAGCTATTTTAAACCGAGTAGCCTTGATGTTGAGCTTTTCGAAAAGTTTGAGAGCTTTGATGGTTACGAGAAAATCAGTATGAATCCAGATGCTTACAGAGTATCACTTCAGGGAGATGAAGTGGGGTATATGGCTTTCGGTGAGAACTATGGATATCAATCAGATATTCTAGTTGGTGTTGTGATAACTGACGATGGAAACATATTGGAAACACAAATTCTACAACAAAATGAAACTCCGAGTTTTATTAGCAAAATATATAATGCGGACTTTCTTAAAAGACAATTTAAAGGCAAACCTATAGAAGAGGGATTTGATTTATCTGAGAATATAACAGCTGTTTCAGGCGCTACAATTTCCTCAAGAGCAATAAACAAAGGGATTATTGAAGCATCGGAGACAATAGCTAGAGATTATTTAGATAAGACGGTATCAGGTCATGTTGATTTAAAATTTGGTGTGATTGAAGCGGTGCTTATTGGGATGATGATACTTGCACTACTATCCTATAAGTTTAAAAATCCAAAACTTAGATATCTAACAATGGCCTATTCCATCTTCTTGCTTGGATTTAGATACAAAAAGTTTATTGCGTATTCTTGGATTGTTTCCTTGCTCTTAGGTAAAGCCCCTTCATTTGCTGACAATATTGGTTGGTATATCTTGATTGTGGGAACAGCGCTGTTCATTATTGTGACCGGTAAGAACATTTATTGCAGTTACATTTGCCCTTTTGGAGCTCTCCAGGAAGCCGGGAAGAGATTATCGGGCTTTGAAGTTTTCAAGGTTAATCCTAAAATAAACAAACGACTGAGAGAACTCCCAGGCATCCTAGCTTACATAGCTTTCGCAGGGGCAGTGTTGACAGAACAGATGGGAATTGTGAGTTATGAACCATTCTCATTAATCTACGGACGAACGGGATCTGGTATTCAGTGGGTATTACTTCCTCTTGTCTTGCTCATGTCACTTTTTGTAATGAGATTTTATTGCAGTTACGCATGCCCGGTGGGCGTCGTATTGAATGTGTCTGCAAAGGCAAGAAGATATGTAGCAAATTGGTTCGGAGACAGCAAGAAGAATAAATCCAAAGAAAAAAGTGAAGAAGATTCTAAGAGGTTGACAGCATGAAGCATATAAATAGAAATGAAATAACTATGCATGATGTAATTCTGAGCATGGCAATATTTGCAACGTTGACTATATCACTAATGACGGGTTTGGCAAGTTTATAAGGAGGAGCCATGTTAGCACGATTGGGTATTGGTGAAATTATCGTAATTATGACTGTGGCTTTATTAATTTTCGGACCACAGAAGCTGCCTGAAATAGGAAAAAACTTTGGTGAGACACTTCGGGGCTTTAAAGAGGCTATGGATGGCGAAGTGGAACAAGACAAAACAATATAGGAGGTAAAGAAAAATGGGAAAACTAGGCATGTGGGAAATAATGGCTATTATTGCTGTTTTGGCTTTTGTATTCGGTACAAAGAAATTACCGGAGCTTGGAAAGAGTCTAGGGGAAACAATTAGCAGTTTCAAAAAGGCAGCTAATGGTGAGGACTTGAGTGAATAACATTTCATGATCAATACATCCAGCCGATTCTGGCTGTAGAGTATATGTTAAAAACGTCTGATGAGCCAGGGGTCAATGGGTGAGATAATCAGATAGTAGGAGGAGGAAGTAAATGAATCGTAGAGATTTTTTAAAAAAGAGTGCCGTAGCTACTGGGGCTGTAGTTGGTGGTGTTGCGTTGACGGGTGCTGCAGCGCAACCAATGAAACTAGATCCTCAAAGTATTGGTACGAAGGTCCACAAAGGTAAAGACATCTATGATCTAATGGAATTCAATGATGAGTTTGCTCCATTTAGGGAACATGATATTATTTTTAATCGCTCATATGGAGGTCATGAGGATCCAGTGCCGATGGCTATGGCGAGTTGGGGTGAGCCTAAGGAACATGATGATCTAGGGAGTGGTATCTTAGACTATGCCTTGTTTGATGGAGCGGGTATTAACTGGGGCGATACCAAACAGCATTATTTCTTAAGACCTGGTAAGCCTAATACAGTTGATGGCAAGCCAAAAAAATTCAAATCACCTTCAGACGCATCGTACCATGTTAAGGCAGCGGCTAAGTTTTATAAAGCTTCAGCTGTAGGTATATGTAAGTACGATGAGAACTTCATGTTTACCGAAAATATTGAGGAGTTCAATGAGTTAGGATTCAAACCGAAGAGTGTTATTGTCATGTTGATTCAAATGAATCACGAAGTACTTCGATTATATCCTAGACCAATTGGTATGGCAGGTGCCGCTCTAGGATACAGTAACATGGCAGAAGTATCATCAAAACTTGCAGAGTTTCTTTCATGCCTTGGTTACTCATCGCATGCAGGAGGTAACCATTGGGGAATATCTGTACCGCTTGGTATAGCTGCTGGACTTGGAGAAGGTTCTCGTATGGGAACTCTACTTCATCCGGAATTAGGATCTGGTTTCCGTATTGCAAAAGTGTTTACGGAGATGGAACTTGCGCCTAGTGACCCAATTACTTTCGGGGTGGAAGCATTCTGCAACAACTGTAAGAAGTGTGCTGACAACTGTCCTGGAGATGCAATTGGATTTGAGCCAAAAGGTTTCGCGGATGGTTCTAATAGATCAACTAGAAAAGGTATCAAGAAATGGGCAACTGATTCTGAAAAGTGCTATGTTTATTGGGGCGAAGGCGGTTGCGACTGTGGTCGTTGTATAACTTCCTGTCCGTACTTTAAATATGACAACTGGGTACATAGATTTGCCAAGCTTGCCGTTGTAACACCAGGTGTTCAGAATGTGGCTAGATATGTTGATGACCTGTTCGGTTACGGCAAGTTACCTACTGATGATTTATATCACGAAGTTTGGGATAGACTGTACGAAATGCAGCCAGAGAAAATATAGGAGGACTAATATGTTAGTATACGCTTTTTTAGGAGCTCTGTTTGTTGCAGTGCAGTGGATAATCATGAATAAACTTAAACAAGCTGGAAAGGCTAAAATCTGGCCGAACAGCATTTTAGTATTGATTCCAAATGCAATCATGATGTTTTCATTTGCATGGGTTTACGGAAGTTTAGTTGAATTCGAAGTCCAGGCTGCTTTTATGGGGCTGGTAACCTACGGTGCAGTAGGTGTTATATTTGCAATCATCGCTTACCGTGTTATTAAAAACGATGGCAAAAAAGAAGTTAAGACACAAGAAGCCAAATAGAATTTTGAAAAGCTGTCACTACTTATGTATTTTAGTTAGAGGAGATTATGGTAGTTAAATCATTAAAATTAGGACAATACAAAGGCTTGGATATTAAAGCGGAAGCGCTTGAGATTGATCGTAAACTCATCATCAATAAAATGAAAGAAATGATGATTGAAAAGGCCAATTCAAAAGGGCTTGAGAGCGCGGCGGCAGAATCAGTCATAGTTCTTGATGATGAAGCTGCAGAAGAAATGCAGATAGACGGCGTGAGCAATCTGCTTGAGTTCGAAGAATACATTCGGCGCTTTATGTTCAAAGATCAAGTGATCAATAGTGTCATGAAACAGGTTTTGGATAATGTGTCGATCGAATATGATCAAAAGGAAGTCGAGCTAGAGCTGGATAGTATGATGTCTTCTATTGAAGAACAAGCAGTGAATGAAGGCTTTACATTAGCTTTTTACTGTGATTATAACAACCTCAAAAATGAAGACGAACTCAGAGAAATCTTCCGTGAAGAGATATATACCTCATACTTAGAGATTCATACTCTTGAAGCAATCGCTCGAAAAGAGGAAATCGGCGTAGACGAGGTAGCATTTAGTTTATTAAAAGACAGCTACACATCATCTCATGAGAGTGACACTTCCATAGACGAAGACGCTTTACGCAGAAGCCTGGTTATAAAATCAACGGTCAATTGGCTAGTTTTGAACAATACGATTGCCTAGGCATGAGTTGCTAGCTTTCTCAATTTGTTGTATCATTCAGGTACAACAAGTTGAGAGGATCGTAGAAAATTATGAAATTAAAAGACATTAATAAAAGCTTTGCAAGACATTTGTATTTTGAAGCCATTAAGTATACTGATTATGTTAACGAAACATATCTTGATGAACATAAAAGACTAGGTGTAGCGTGGATGGCTATAAGCCATGGTCATATATTGATAAATCTTTATACTGATAGAGAGATGACCATGACTGAAATTACAAATCGTATTGGGCGCAAAGCACCTACGACTACAGTTCTAGTGAAAAAACTGAAGAAGGAAGGCTATGTTTCCTCAAGAGTGTCAGAAGAAGACAGCCGAATAAGTTTAATTCATCTAACGGATAAAGGCAGAGAACACTGTGAAAAAATGGAAGGCTTTTTAAGTGATTTTTGTGAAGCGGGAGAAAGACAAGTGACCACTGAAGAAGTGGAAACGGTTGTTCGTATTTTTAAAAAGCTTAAAAAGAATATTGCACTGGAGTTGAACAACGAAGATTAATATTCTTAAACCGCACTCTGAGCTCCCAAAGATTTTTTGGGAGCTGATTTTCGAGAAAATACTTAGATGTCTAAGTAAAAAGGAACAACTATTTGAGAATGTCGACTTAAAAATAATGGAGGAAAGTTCATGAAAGTGAATCACAAAACTTTCGCTGGTGGTTATAAGTTTGATAACTTTGAAGGGCAGCCTTCTAAGGAATTAATGCTTTTTAAGCCAGTAAAAGATGTGACCGGACCGGTCATAGAGCCTAGTGGGGAAGTGTCAGCTTCTGATGTACTCAATGCTCTGAATTTAACAGATTTTTCAGGGAACAAGAGTACTCTCGTGAATACCAAGGGCGAAATTAAGCCACACAATGTAAAGGATATTATTGTCAGTATCGTAGAAGTAGAACCCTATGACCTACCTATAATTGCAATATTAACAGAAGCGACGAAGAAGTTTATAAAAGGCCTTCAAAATCTCCATGAAAGTTATGGAAATGCAAAAGTTACATTGATTCTAGACGAGAATCAGTCAGCACTCATTCAGAGGTTGTCAAAAGAAATTGAGAAGCTAGGTTGGGTTGAGATTTGCACAATCGCATCTAAATATCCAGCTAACTTTAAAGAACTCACTATTCCAGCGATTCTTGGCAAAAAGTATCCAGTGGGATACTCGCCAGCACATCTTGGAATTCTATATCTTAGTGCATCTGATGTATTACACGTATCAACGGTTGTATCTGAGAAAAAAGCAGCAGAAGACACATACGTAGCTTTATCAGGACCCGGCTGGAAAGAAAACAGGGTATTGATCGTACCTGTAGGAACATCGATTCGTGAACTGACTAACAAATATTTAGGAGACGGTGAAATCCGTTTAATTGAAAATAGTCTTTTAACCGGCAGTGTGCTAACAGAAGAAGACATTGTCAGCTATGACACGACTGTGATCATCGCTTTACCAGAAGATAGAAGAAGAC
>Ga0209272_10000929_pt1 | contig 20130 bp, 19 predicted proteins | sample tdDd002_FD_187125 | JGI IMG/M metagenome (GOLD analysis project Ga0209272, IMG submission 187125) | Marine sediment microbial communities from the Atlantic coast under amendment with organic carbon and nitrate - tdDd00.2 (SPAdes)... | ecosystem: Environmental > Aquatic > Marine > Coastal >... | reverse complement strand
ATTTGAAATAACATCGCAAGTGGCTTCATTACCATCTTCTGCATTGTAATAGTTGAGTTTATTAGATCTGAATAACATCTCATAAGAAACAACATTTTGATTTTTATCAAATATGGGTTGTCTAGCAACATAAATATCCATAATAACCCTCGCCAATCTTAATTTTTATCATAAAACGGTCTAACTGGGCTTCAGGTAGTGGAAATGTACCTTCGTATTCAATAGGATTTTGTGTTGCAACAACGATGAAAGGTTCCTCTAACTTATAAGTAGAGCCATCCATTGTAACTTGTCTTTCTTCCATAGCTTCTAGCAAACTTGATTGTGTTTTTGGTGATGCTCTATTGATTTCATCGGCTAAAACAACATGTGCATATATTGGACCCCTCTTATATACAAAATCAGATTCTTTTTGATTATATACAGATACTCCTAATATATCTGATGGTAATAGATCTGGTGTAAACTGTATTCTACTAAAAGAACAGTCAATGGATTGTGCTACAGCCTTAGCAAGTGTTGTTTTACCTACACCTGGTACATCTTCAATTAAAACATGACCTTCAGCCAATAAAGCAACCAGTACCTTACTCACTACTTCTTCTTTACCAATAATTACTTGATCAATATTGTTTATAAATTTCTTAATCATAAGTCCCCCTATATACCTTGTATTAATTTTCAGTATATTATGAAAATTACTTGAATAAAAGTTTTTAAAGCATTTTTACTTCTTAAAATTTGTTAACAAATGAAACTAATTTCGTCTACAATGACTATATACCACCGTTTTAGTCGAATATTCGCAAAAAGAAAAGAACCTTTCGGTTCTTATTCAGCTTCAACTTTTACTTTTAATTTTGCAGTTACAGTTGGATAAACTTTAACTTTGATTTCTTCAGTACCCAAAATCTTAATTGGACCATCCATAACCATTTTCTTTTTATCAATATCAATCTTATGTTCTTTCTTAAGCTTTTGAGAGATATCTTTTGTAGTAATTGAACCAAATAAACGGCCACCATCACCAGCTTGAGTTTTAAAAACAATCTCAATTTTCTCAATTTGAGCTGCCAATTCTTTTGCTTCAGCCAAATCTTCAGCTTTCTTCTTATCCGCTGATTTTTTCTGATGAGATAAAGCACTCACATTACCATCAGTTGCAGGTTTAGCTAAATTTCTAGGGAAAAGAAAGTTTCTAGCATGACCATCACTAGCATTAATGATGTCACCTTTCTTACCAGTCCCCTTAATGTCTTTTAATAAAATAACTTTCATTTTACTCCTCCTTTTCGAAAAACTCAGTGATAGCTTCTTCGAGTTTTTCTTTTGCTTCTTGTATAGTAACACCTGTCAGTTGTGCACCTGCTACCTCTAAGTGACCACCACCGCCAAGTTTCTCCATAATCAACTGTACATTGATATCTCCTAGTGATCTACCACTAATAAATATCAGATCCTCATCTTTTTGACCAATAACAAATGAAGCTGTAATACCTCTTATATTTAATAACTCATCAGCACCTTGTGCTGCAACAAGTTGAGGATTATCAATATCTCTTGGGCATAGTGCTATTGCAACAGAATCTTTAAACATACTTGCAGTACTTACTATATTAGATTTAGCAACAAAAGTTTCAATGTCATCTTGGAAAAGTTGCTTAACAATAGTAGTGTCAGCACCTAAACGTCTTAAGAATGATGCAGCATCAAAAGTTCTAACACCAGTCTTAAATGAGAAGTTCTTAGTATCAACTGCAATACCTGCAAGCATTGCCTCTGCTTCAATTTTATCAATCTTTTGCTTATTGTCAATGTATTGAAGAATTTCAGCAACCAACTCACAAGTCGATGAAGCATATGGTTCGGTATATCTAAGTACAACTTTTTCTATTTGTTCTGTGCCTACTCTATGATGATCAATTAATACAACTCTATCTGTTTCCTCTAATAAGCCTGGACATTCTGTAAATGAAGGTCTATGGGTATCTACAACTACCAATAAATCTTTATCAGTAATCATTTCCATTGCCTCTTCATCATTAATAAACTTATAGTCTTCATTGTCTGCAAACATTTCAAAAACACTAAAAATAGCATCATTTACTTGGTTTAAAACAATATAAGCATCTTTACCGCGATTTACGACTGCCCTATACATACCAATAGCTGCACCAAAACAATCCATATCTGGGTATCTATGTCCCATAATAAATACTTTTGGCGAATCATCGATAAGCGGTCTTAAACCATGAGCAATAACTCTTGCCTTTACACGATTTCTCTTCTCAACAGCTTTAGTTTTACCACCGTAGAATTTAAAATCGCCTTTCATTCTTACAACAGCTTGGTCACCACCACGTGATAAAGCCAGTTCTAAAGCGGAAAATGCATATTCTTCTAACTTTGAAAGATTTCTTCCTAGTGATCCAACACCAATACTGAGTGTTACAGGTGCCTTGTTACCAAGATCAATTTCTCTCATATCATCTAAAATAGCAAATCTCTTTTGCTCTAAGTTTTCTAGGAACTTATTTTCAAAGACAAGCATATATCTGTCTTTTTGATACTTTTTCATGACTGCATTCATTCTTGAAGCCCATAAATTGATTTTTCTATCAATTTCAGCTAGAACGAACATTCTTTTTTCTTCTTTTGTTGATTTTAAAACATCTTCATAATTATCAACTTGTACAATTGCCACTATAGTTTTTTCATCATTGTACATTTCTTTAAGCTTTGTATAATCAGTAATATCAATCCAGTAAAGCATAACAATATATCTGTTGTCTTTACTGTCTTTATTTACTTCTACGATATTGAAATAGATTCTATAATAACGTTCACCTAATTTAGTATCCTGATAGCCATTCTCTTCACTTGTTAATCTCTCTAAAGAAAATGATGAAACCAATTCGTGAATATCTTTACCTAATAATCTTGTATCAGGAAACAAGTCTGTAAAACTAGAGTTATACCACGTCACCTTTCCATCTAAGTTAAGTAAAGTTAATGGAAACGGTAGATTTAAAATAGCATATCTAGCTGCAGAATCAATCTCCGTAGATAATGTTTCAATATAATCTTCCCATTTTTTTGAACGTTCATGATTTGATATCCAGTTATAATAAATCAAGAACAATAATACGATTAATGCAAGAATCCCTAAGTAATAATTAAATAAGGCGATTACCAATGTAAAAATTGCAATAATTGCGAGATATATTCTTGTATTTGGTGCAAGTAATTTGGAAACTCTTTTACCTGATTTCACATGTTCCTCCTACTCTGATCTCGAATTTATTTTTGCTCTAAAATCAACATATAAATCTGCAAATCCAAGGATGCTTAAAATATAACGAATAATTATTAAACCAGGAATAATTGGTCCTAAGATATAAAGAGCAACTACCCCTATTTTCATCATTTTCTTATTTGGATGCTTTTCAAGTAAGAACCAAATAAATCCTAATGCATTGATCTGTAAAATTATATTGAAAATAGACATAAAGTTGGATACATAAAATGTAGATCCAGCTTCATCGATTAATGTCATTAAGATAATCATACCCAAAACAACCATTAATATTAATCTACCTTGCTTATCTATTCTAAAATCTTTAAAATATGATTCTTTTACATTGTAACCTAAACGTTTTAATATCAATTTGCTTAATGCATATGACACTGCTGATGTAACTAAAGAATAAATCATAAGCATAGATGGCAGCAAGATTAGAGTGACCACTCTCATTTGTTCTAAAACACCATAAAGAACTTGTAAATCATCTGCAGGTAAACTCATGCTACCATAGGCTATCTTCATTTGATCTACAGTCAGATCAATCATACTTTGTAGGTCAGCCATAAAGTCAATCTGATAGAGAAAGTCTAAACCATAAAAGAATCCAAGAAAACCAAAGACCATACAAAGGGCACCTATACCAATTATATAACTCGTTTTAGCTTGTATTTTTAACATATAGCCTTGAGCTATAGCTAGTGGCATAACTAAAAGACCTATCGATAATGCAAACATTGGATCTAAAAAGGTCAGAATAATAATGACAACAGCTGCTGCAAGCAACTGAACTTTAATATCAGCGACTTTACCTATAATTATAATAGGAATTCCTATTAGAAATAATGCAAATTGAAAAAACGGTATAAAATATAATAATAAACTAAAAACGACAGCAAGCGCAACGAGTATTGCAGATGTTGTCATTGTTTTGGTACTGTTCATATAACACCTCTTCCACAGTTATTATAACTCATTCTTGTTCATTTTACTACTCAAAGCCTAGTGGGACAAGGATATTAGAAAGTCTTAATGAATGTCTTCATCCATAAGCAAAAAAAATAAGGTTGAAAAAACAACCTTATTTAGTGAAATTTATAAATGATTGAATCACTTTTTTTACATCTTCTTGATCGACTTTACCATTCTCATCAGTTTGCATAATACAAGATTCAGCATTGTTTTCAAGAATCGCTAAACCAACTTTATTCACTGAAGATTTAATTGCTGCGATTTGAACAAGAATTTCATCACATGATTTTTCTTCTTCAACCATTTTCTCTATACCAGCAATATGACCTTTAATAGTTCTTAATCGATTAATAATTTTTTTTCTTGGTTCTGATACCATAACAACCTTCTTTCTATACTCAACTAATATATCATAAAGTATTAGAATTGAAAATAAATTTATTAGATGAATAAGTTGATATCTGCTTCCTCACCTTCAGCAAGGTAAGTTGCTACACCACCTAGTTGTACACCTTCAATTAACTCATCTTCGTGTACACCCATTAAATCCATTGACATGTTACAAGCGATAATGTTTACACCAGCATCAATGGCTTGCTTAATCATCATTTCTAGTGAATCAACATTGTATTCGTTCATTAAACCACGAATCATCTTTGATCCAATACCACCCATGTGCATTTTAGATAATTTTAATTGCTTACTACCTCTTGGTAACATTTTCGAAAACATTGATGGTATTAAACTCTTTTTAAGATTCATTTTTTCATGCTTTTTAATCACATTTAGCCCCCAGAAAGTAAAGAACATTGTTACCTTTCTTCCCATGGCAGCAGCACCATTTGCAATTATAAATGAGGCAATCGCACGGTCTAGGTCGTCACTGAAAACAACCATTGTCTTGTTGTTACCAGGATGACTATCATGTTTAGGTGCTTCTCCACCCTTTAATACTTTTGCATAAAAAGTTTTACCATCAAAACCTGAATCTAAAACTTCATTACCTTGGCTATGTGCCCATTTTCTAATATCTGATTTAAAACCTGGATCTGTTGCTGTTACATTTAATACTTCACCTGGATTCATATCACCCATTTTTTGATATACTGCTCGAATTGGACCTGGACATGCAAGACCACAAGCATTTAGGTCAAACTCAACAACTTCTGTGTTTATTTGCCTGGGCATTTGTAATTCTTTTTGTACATCAGGATCGCATACATCATTACAACAAGTCGTTCCTGTACAATGATCATCATCACCTGAATTACATACCACGCAGTTATAAGTAGAATAGCCACCTGTTAAGTTATATACTTCTTTAAAACCATTTTCTTTTAAAATTCTTAAAGCAATATATCCTCTGATACCTACTGCACAGTAAATTACATATTTTTTGTTCTTATCTAACACACCAAGTTTATTTCTTAAATCATCTACTTCAATGTTAATAGAATCTTTAATCGCACCTAATTCTGCTTCTTCAGCTGTTCTTACATCAAGAATAACAGCACCGTCCGCTTGAAGTGCATCAATCTCATGCCAATTTACCATTGGACAAACGCCATTTAGCATGTTTTCTGCTGTAAATCCAACCATATTTTCTGGTGCTTTAGCTGAAGAAAACGGGGGAGCATAAGCTAATTCTAAATCTTTTAAATCGTAAATTGTGCCACCAAATCTCATTGCAGTAGCCATTACATCAATTCTTTTATCAACACCGTTATAACCAACAATTTGTGCGCCTAAAATTTTTCCTTCAAGATCGAAAATAGTCTTAAATGTCATAGGGAATGCACCTGGATAATAACCTGCATTTGATTTTGGATGGATGATAAGTGTTTCATAATCCTTATGAAGTTCTTTACCAGCTCTCTTTAAATCTTTTTCATTTAAGCCAGTATTTGCAACGGTTAAATCAAATACCTTGGCAATAGAAGTACCTTGAGTACCCTTATATGTTGTTTTCTTACCAACTATATTATCAGCAACGATTCTACCTTGTTTATTCGCTGGTCCAGCTAATGGAATCATCGCTTGCTCTTTTGTCACAAAATGTTCAATTTCAACAGCATCACCTAATGCGTAAATCGATGGATCATTTGTTAACATAAATTTATCTACAACAATACCACCTCTTTGATTTAATGTAAGGCCAGCATTTTTTGCCAAACCAGATTGGGCCTTTACACCAATTGATAAGATAACCATATCTACTAAAAGTTCTTTACCACTATTTAACACAATTTTTGTTTGACCATTTACATCTTCAAAGTAGTTTACACCATCTGATAAAATTAAGTTGACATTCTTGTCTCTCATATGAGCATGAATACCTTGAGCCATATCAAAATCCACTGGTGCCATCACTTGATCAGCCATTTCCACTAAAGAAACATCCAGCTTCAAATCATGTAGATTTTCAGCCATTTCTATACCAATGAATCCACCACCAATAACAGCAGTTTTCTTTATATTTTTTGTTTTAATATGCTCAATGATTTGATCCATATGATCCATATTCCAAAGGATAAAGATATTTTCTGAATCAATACCCTTAATAGGGGGTTGAATAGGTGTTGATCCTGGTGATAAAACTAAAGTATCATATGCCTCTGTATAAACTTCATTAGTCTCTAAGTTTTTTACTTCAACAGTTTTCTTTTCTCTATCAATTGATAAAACTTCGTTTAAAACTCTTACATCTACGTTAAATCTTTGATTAAATGCTTCTGGTGTTTGAAGTAGTAAATTATCTCTTTCCTGAATACTACCACCTATATGATATGGTAGTCCACAATTTGCAAAAGAAATATATTTACCCTTCTCTAACATTATAATTTCAATGTTTTCATCATTTCTTCTTAATCTAGCTGCTGTACTTGCGCCACCTGCAACGCCACCTATAATTACAACTTTTTTACTCATATATACCTCCATTACCCCTCCCGATAGGGGTGCGTTTTTTATTTATCATACACTATGGAATGGATTACGTCAAATAATTCACAAAACTTTGTGAAATTTTTTTCTAGAATTACTTCTTTTATATCCATATATACGAATATTATGCAAAAAAAAATACACATAAATGTGTATTAACAGCTGCTGCCCCCATGTGATGAAGAAACAACAAATCCTTTTCTAAAGAAATTAGAGATATAATCAATTGTAAATGTCCCAAACTGAGTTAAGATATCTGAGTTGACTACAAATTTCATTCCTTCTTTTTCTTCTAAGTGATCTCCTTCTAATTGCTCATCCAGAACAATTCCAAATACTGGACCACCTCATCCAAATCCATTGATCATGACTCTGAAAGCTCTATTACTGTCATTGTAACGATCCTTTAAATGTTTAATCGCTTCACTTGTTACCTTAATATTCATATACACCTCCACCCCCTCCTGTAGGGGTCTTGTTCATCATAAGGCTTTCACAAATAAAAGTCAAGTATAATTATGATTTAGTTATAAAACTATTAGTCCTATATTGTGGATTCAATAAGTTATACACAATTTTATTCACAATTTTGTGGATATAATAAATGTATAGACTATCTAGAATTTCAACGTTTCTTAAGTTATAATTAATTATTGTTATATTTTTTATCCACAGGAGGTTGTGTATAATGTCATGGAAAAGTCGTGGAGTTCGAGGATCTACTCTTGAAGATCTTATTATGTTTACCAATGAATTCTATTTAAAGAGGGGGCTGGCTAGAATAGACAAAGTGCCTATTCCCATAAAAATAGTAGAACAAGGTAAGGATGGATTAATAAACAAGGCCTTCTTTGAGAAAAAATCGACTGTAGACTTTATCGGTTTTGTTCAGGGCGCCAGTATTGTATTTGATGCTAAGGAAACAGCATTATCTAATTTGCCTTTCAAAAATATACATGAACATCAAATTGAATATATGAGAGATGTTACATTTCATGGTGGTATTGCATTTATCATTGCCCATTTTAAAATCAATGATACCTATCATGTTATTCCATTTGAAGTTTTGGACAAGTACTACCAAGACGCAAAAAAAGGCGGTAGAAAATCTATCCCCCTTTTAGAACTTAATCCAGCGTTTGAAGTAAAATACCATAATGGTATTTTAAATTACTTAAAAGTACTCAATACTTATATAAACTATAAATCAAATGATCTATTATAATTTAAAACTTCTTGCAATCTCATTAGACAATGCCGCAAACTCGTCAATGGACAATGTTTCACCACGTCGACCACCATCTATACCTGATTGTTCAAAAATAATTTTTAATTGATCTTTTGGTAATTTTAATATGCCTGAAGATAAACAATTGAGTAACGTTTTTCTTCTTTTACTGAAAGCATCTTTAACGGTGTTAAAGAAAATGCTTTTATCTATTAGTTCCAATTGATTTGGTCTAACTCTTAAACGAATAACAGATGATGCTACTTTGGGTTGAGGCATAAATGATGATGGTGGTACCACGGTTACAATTTCAGGTTCAGAATAATATTGAACTGCAACTGACAGTGCACCATATGCCTTGGTTTTTGGAACTGCCATCATTCGATCTGCAACTTCTTTTTGAACCATAACCACTATATCCGAAATTGGAAGTTCATCTTCTAGTAATTTCATAACTATAGGTGTTGTAATATAATATGGTAAATTTGCAACCACTTTTGGTGCTTTCCCATCAAAATGTTCTTGAATCAAAGCTTCCAAATCTACTTTTAAAACATCGTTATTTACAATTCTTATATTATCAAAATCTTGTAATGTCTCATCAAGTACAGGTAATAGAAAATTATCAATCTCTATAGCTGTTACTTTTTTTGCCCTAGAAGCCATTTCATAAGTCATTACACCTATACCAGGACCAATTTCTAGAATACAATCTTCTTCATTTACTTCTGCACCTTCGACTATATCATTTACAACCATTTCATTGATTAAGAAGTTTTGACCTAAACCCTTAGAAAACTTAAAATCATATTTAGCCATTATATATTTTATTGTACTTGGAGACGTTAATTTACCTATCATCTAAACTCCTTACTGCTTCTTCAAATGCAGACCTTGTAATACCATACGCATTTAATCTTCTTAAAAATGTTTTAGCATTGCCATAACCAATACCTAGTATTGCACCTAATGTATCACGTCTTTCAGATGCACCTTCAGAGATAATTAAATCATGAGACAATAAATCTTTTTTTGTAAATACTTCCTCTGGATTCTCTAATACAGTATGTACTTTTGACAATGCATCTATAATTGCTTCAGGGGAAGCATTTTCTACACCTATATCATCGTTAAGTGTTGCCTTATCCCTAGGGATGAAGGCATGTTTACACCCTGGAACTCTCTTATCTATTCTTTTTCTAATTTGCTCTCCAGCATGATCTGGATCAGTTAATATGATAACACCTTTCATTTCTTTTGCTTTTTTTATTAACTGAAAGATCTTTTCTGTAATACCAAATCCACGAGTAATTATTATTTCTGCTTCTACAGCTTGTTTAATTGCAGTTTCATCATCTCTACCTTCAACTACAATAACTTCTTTAATTTTAATAACCATACCCCTTTATATAACTTTCATCTATTTCATCTTCAATGATGTAAACTTTTACAGAACGTCTACCGTATCTTAAAGCAGATCTATTATCACCAATAAATAAATCAATTTTATTGCCTTTAATTGCTGATCCTGTATCTTCCGCAGATGCAAATCCATAATCCTTAGTACTGTCAAGAGATTCTACATAAACTTTTGATCCTAATGGAATCACTCTTGGGTCTACTGCTATTACACCAGGACGTGCTTGAGTACCTGAATATGTAATGCCGTAAGCTGGATGATCAGGATACTTACCACAACTTTCATATGATAAATCATAAGCTGTAGCTTCACATATCAAGACCTTTGAATATCTAAATGGTAAACCTCTACTGGTTACAAATAATTCTTCACTGCCTTTATTCTTGATTTCACTTACAGGATCTTTTACAATTTCTTCTTTAACGAAATTTCTAGACATCATCTTACCATTTTCATAACGAATCTGATAGGTAATCTCCTTTAATCCATTTTCTCCAGTTTGTATAAGTTCTATCTCTTGGTCCTTTAAGTCATTGACCAAATTGATTTCAGTAAAATATGGAATATCTGTTGATTCAACCAAATATTCATCCCAAACCCGTGTGATATTGATATGACCACCTTCAAAAATTTTTGCATCAACAAAAGGTTTAACAATATCTAAATTACCAATTTCAATATTATTTTCTTCTAGTATTTCTCTAACTGTATGTTTGGTAGTTGTTAGAGTAATCTCTTCTTCTCCATCTCTGATTAACAAATCAAAAGAACGAGATATTAAAATTCTTGTTTCCCCATTGATTGAACTCTCTAATGGTGGTTCAATCACATCGTTTGGACCTAATACAATACCTGCATATACTAAAACATCAGATACTGTTTTATCAAATGATTCTATCTCATATATTCTACTTTCATCTTCTATTGTTATATAGTTGATATTTGTTGTTCTAAAAAATAAAAGGCCTACTGCTATCAAAGAGAATAAGCCCACAACTATAGGATAGAAAATTGAAACTTTAATTTTTTTCATTTCATCACCCCTAAAACTACTATAATAATAATATACTGTTTGAACATGAAGTTCAAACAGTATTCATTAGTTTTAGTCAATATTAAAGTATTTTTTTGCATTTTCTGCAGTTTGTATAGCAACTTCTTCATAAGTTAAGCCCTTAATGTCTGCAATTTTCTCACAAACGTATTTTACATAAGATGATTCATTACGTTTACCTCTATATGGATGAGGCGTTAAATAAGGTGCATCCGTTTCAATCATCAGACGATCTAAAGGTACAGCTTCAACAACTTCTACAGTTTTTCTAGCATTTTTAAAGGTAACTGGACCTGCAATAGACAAGTAAGCACCTAGTTTAATATATTGTCTTGCAAGCTCTGCACTTCCTGAATAGCAATGCATCAAAACACCTGTTTCAAATTGATTTTCTTCCTTTAACATATCTAGTACATCTTGATTGGCTTCTCTATCATGTATGATAACTGGCATTTTTAATTCTTTGGCCAACTGTAACTGTTTTCTAAACCAATACTTTTGAACATCTCTTGGAGAAAAATCGTAATGATAATCTAAACCAATCTCACCAATAGCCTTAACTTTTGATTTTCTTGCCATAGCCTTAATCAGGCCAAGCATCATATCATCCATTGAATCTGCTTCATGGGGATGGACACCTACGGCAGCATAAATCCTATCATGTGTTTCAGCTAGTTTTACAGCGTTAATAGAAGATTCATAATCTGCACCAGGGTTCATGATGTAAGAAACACCTGACTCAAAAGCTCTTTGAATAACTTTATCTCTATCGCCTGAAAACTTCTTTGAGTCTAAATGAGCATGAGAATCAAATAACATGACGCCTCCTAACTTACTGTAGCTCCTGATGGCATATCTACAGTTACTAATTTTAAGTCTTTACCTGATGTAGCAGCTAAAATCATACCTTCAGACTTTTCACCACGTAACTTAACAGGTTTTAAGTTGGCAACTAAGATTACTTTTTCTCCAACCAATTCATTGAAATCATAATGTTCAGCAATACCAGAAACAACTTGTCTAGTTTCATTACCTACTTTTAATTGAAGTACCAATAATCTATCTGCCTTTTTGTGTTTTTTAGCTTCAATAATCTCAGCTACTTTAAAGTCTATCTTTGAGAAATCATCAAATGTAATCTCTGGTTTTATTTCAATGATTTCTTCCTGAGGTTCTTCAACCTTAGGATATTTCTTTTCTAAATCCGCATCGATTTCTGCTATCTTCTTAGCTTCATCAATTCTTGCAAATAAAGGTTGTCCTTGTCCTACTTTTGAGTCAACTACTGTTCCATCGAAAGACTTAATTGATTCGAAGGATACATTAACAGCATTAATCTGCTCTTGAATTTTCTTAGCAGTATCAGGAATAAATGATTCTAATAATACTGAAGAAATTCTAATCGATTCTAATAAGTTATATAAAACAGTACCTAATCTGTCTTTTTTATCTTCTTCCTTAGCTAATACCCAAGGGAATGTCTCATCAATGTATTTATTGGATCTTCTTAATAATGTCCAAAGCGCTTCAAGAGCATCTGCTATCTTATATTCATCCATTTTTGAAGATACCAATTCAACTGTTTCCGCAGCTACTTTAATTAAGTCTTCATCTAAAGCTTTATCTTCATCACTTAGAATAACACCTGGTTTGGCAATAACACCATCAAAATATTTATGAACCATTGCAACTGTTCTATTCACTAGATTACCTAGTACATTTGCAAGATCAGTGTTGATTCTTGAAATCATTAACTCATATGTGAATGAACCATCTTGAGCATAAGGCATTTCTCTTAAAACATAATATCTAACAGCATCTAAACCAAAGTATTCTACTAAATCATGAGCATAGATTACATTACCTTTAGACTTACTCATCTTATCAGTACCAGTTAATAACCAAGGGTGACCTAGTACTTTCTTTGGTAACTCCACATCAAGAGCCATAAGAATAATCGGCCAATAAATCGTATGGAATCTTACAATATCTTTACCAATAACATGAACATCAGCTGGCCAGTACTTGTTAAATTTATCTGAGTGATTGCCATCTACATCATAGCCTATTGCAGAAATGTAGTTTGATAATGCATCTAACCATACATATGTTACATGACCTGGATCAAACTCTACAGGAATACCCCAGTCAAATGATGTTCTAGATACACATAAGTCTTGTAAACCTGGTTTAATAAAGTTATTGATCATTTCCTTCTTTCTCGAATCTGGCGAGAAGAACTCTGGATGAGTATCATAGTATTCTACCAATCGATCTGCATACTTTGATAATTTTAAGAAGTATGCTTCTTCTTTGGCTTGCTCTACGGGACCACCACAATCAGGGCAGTTACCATCTACTAATTGAGTTTCAGTCCAGAATGATTCACAGGGTTTACAATAAGCACCTTCATATGCTCCCTTATAAATATCACCTTTATCATGTAATTTCTTAAAGATTTTCTTTACGACTTCCTTATGATCTTCATCAGTTGTTCTAATGAACTGATCATATGATACATTCATTTCATCCCAAATTTTTCTGATTTCACCTGCTATGTGGTCTACATGATCTTGTGGTGAAATACCTTCAGCTATTGCCTGATCTTGAATTTTTTGACCATGCTCATCTGTTCCAGTTAAGAAATAAACGTCAAAACCTTGAGCTCTCTTAAATCTTGCAATGGCATCTGTTAATATCGCTTCATACACATTTCCTATATGAGGAATTCTTGATGTATAAGCGATGGCTGTAGTGATGTAATACTTTTCCATTATTTTCCTCCTTAAAAATATAAAAAGAGCCTCCATCCTAAGGGACGAAGGCTCGCTCGTGTTACCACCCTAATTCATAGTTGACTTATAAACAGATTCATCAACTACCTCTGTGTGAAATCTCACAATACTATAACGTGTATTAATCCGTTGAAGTCTTTCCTCTTCAATGCTCCAGAACCATTTTCAATAGTAATCCCTTGTCTGACTTTCACCACTCGTCAGCTCTCTTAGCAAGCTTTCCCATATCTCTTTCCTTCAAAGCATCTACAATTTGAAAAAAGTATATCACAGATTTAAATGAGAATCAAACATGATTAATACATACTATGAAATAATCCAAACAACACTTCATGACCATAAGCTGTTGGATGTGGATCAGCAATATGAGTACCCATTACTTTAAAGTTATCATAAAAAGCAATTACATCCATTTTTTCAGAATAATTATCTTCAAAATACTGATAAACATTGATTACATCATAAGTATATACAAAACTTTCATAAACTAATGATGGATTTTCAATCACATAATTTAAACCGTAATCTAACCTTTCATCTCCATTCATATCATCTAGTGAGTTATAAAAATAATTACTGATTATATGATGCATTTTTGCATTGCCATAAAGTGGATGATCAACTGAATTTCTTTGCTCATCAATTGTACTGTATGGATTGTACATATTTAAAACAATTAAGTTAACATCAGGATTGATTGTGTATATTCTTTTAATAATATCATCCCAATAATCCTCGAAAGTATTTAAACCTGCTGTTGCTTCTGCCCAATTAACATCATAAAAATCAATATATTCTCCTAATGTTATACTGAATAATTTTATAGGTTTTCTTGGTGCAGCATTCATAATATCATTGGCACCTATACATAAAGTAATTAAATCTGCGGATTCAATAGCAGCCCAATTCGATTCGTTATAAACATCATCATAGACATTTTTCACAGTATAACCAGATTTGGCTTGATCAATGAAAGTATAAGTATCATAACCATTATCTGATAAATCTCCATCAATCCAATCTGCATATGATTTAACATCTAAATCGTCACTCGAATTCTCATAACTAACACCTGCAGGTATAGAATCACCTAAAGATAGGTATGTAAACATTGTCGAAGCTTTATTTACTTCAATTATAATAGTACCTTGTAAACTCACAGCTTGACCATCACTTACTTTATAAGTAATCTCTTTAGTGCCTTCTACATCAAGATCAACAATTATTACTGCTTCATTAAAAACCTGACCGTTTACTTCTACAACTTCAAAACTTTGACTATCAACATCTGTATCATTAACTAAAATTTCTGCTACATTAATGCTTAATTGTTCACCAAGATTACCGCTAAAGTAATCATCTGTAATAAGGGGTAGATCATTAATTGGACTAACATTTAAAGTCACTATATGTTCTACAGTGTTAAAACCATCTGATACTATAATCTTAAACATATCATCATCTAATAAAACATTGTAATCAAGATTTGGTGTGTAAATAAAAGTATAATCTGTAAAAGTAACTGTTCCATATGAAGGTTGAGTAACTTCTATACTTATTTCATCACTTTCTGGATCACTTATATCAAGTGTTAATGTTGCTGGTGTATCTTCATCTGTATTTAGGACATAATCTCCAGTAACAACAGGTGGGTGATTAATATCATTTACAGTAACATAAATGTCTTTTGTTACCGTAAAATCACCATCAGTCACCTCAATAGTAATGATATCATCACCAACTTCAGATGATGTATAATTGTAACCATTTTCTACTTCAACAACAGAACCATTTGTAGTAGCAATTATTGGCTCATGTGTAGTCATATCAACATCACTAATATCAATAGTGAAATTATAACTTTCCTCCACTTGAACTGAAAAACTATCTATCGCAGTAATAATAGGTTCATCATTAATAGGATTTACAGTGACAGTTACTGATTCAGTTACTGTATATTGATTATCAGATACTGATAAATCAAAAGTATCAGATCCATGATAATTTTCTATTGGTATATAAAATACATCTTGTCCATCAAAAGAAATACTCGCGTTCTCTGTTGTTGAAGATACAAACAGTTCTTGACCATCATCTTGAACTGTGGCAATAAGTACCCCGGAAGTAGCATCTTCATCAATAGACAGATCTTTTATCCAAGTGACTACTGGTTCAGTATTAGCTGCTAAAACACTAATTGTAAACTCAAATGTACCTGTAGCTTGATTCGTCATATTTAAATAAGTCACTGTAACTGTTTCTGTTTGATTTGCCACATAAGAAAATGCTGTCGTGACACTTGTTTTCTTCTCAACAGAACTTATTTGAGTAAGTGAATCTGAACTACTTGACCATTCATAATTATTTTCATGTTTATCACTTGCCTTCAATGTAAATTCAATACTAGAACCTACCTCTACTGAATCTGGAATGGTATCTACTAGTGTAATCTCTACACCACTTGTAGGTTCTGGAGCTGGATCTTCATCTTTTGGTGGTTTACCTCCCTTAGCAGCATAAACGATTCCTGTATTCATTAAAATAACCACGAAAACAAGCATTATAATGCTCACTCTTTTAAAAATAACCTTCATACATTTCTCCCCAATCAAAAATGACCATCATTATGATGGTCGGTTACGCTATTTGCTCCAGGAAGAATAAGCGTCCAAATAGAATCTTCCCTTCTGTGCATTCCATGTACTATAATTGTATATAATTCGAAAAAGATGTTCAATAGTCCTTCACAAGACGTGCAATAAAATGATTCATAATCCTCACATCTATATTTTTAAGATAGTTTCACATTATGGGAATATATAATTTCAGTATGAATATACTATTAAGCTCCTTTTGATAGAGATATCCAAATAATATTTACAGAATGTGAATTTAATCTTGTCCATAAAAATACTTCAGTATCTCATTTTTAGCAGGATAGTTAATAGTATGAATTGCATCAACTACATCTTTAATATTATAAGATAACTTTAATGGTATATATTCAATTTTATCATTTAGATCCAGTATACCGGCTCTAGCCATATTATCATGTGATGGACATCCTAAAGATCCTGCATTAATATAAAGTCGATTGCCAAATGTAATGTTTTCATTATGATTATGACCATAAACAATTACATCGGCATCAATACCTTCAAACATGATGTCGAGTTCATCTGATGATGGGTTCGGATAGTATTTGCCATATAATGTATCTTTACCTATAGAATAATGAGACACATATATTTTATAACCATTTATCTCTACTGTTTTTTCATAAGGCAAGTCGAAAATGAAATTTTTTGCTTCTTGACTTAAAATGGAATGTTCCCATTTATGATGTTCTATTTCTTCTAAACCCATATTTTCACTATTAGGTACACTAGACGGTAAATCATCTGTCAAATAAGATTCATGATTTCCACGTACGCAGGCAAATAAGTTGGAAGACATCAATGTTTTTACTGTCTCTTCTGGAAAAGGCCCTATACCTATAAAATCACCAGAACATATTATACCTTGGCATCCTTCTTCTTTAAATTTCTCTAATACTAGATCAAGGGCTAATTTATTATTGTGTACATCTGTTATAATACCAATCTTCATTAAATCCACTCCTTATTAGAAGCTTTTAACTCACTATCTACATCTCCAGTGTTAACTGTACCTGCAGGTTCAATTAGTAAAACTTCACATTCATTTATAGCTGATGGCTTATGTTCTATTCCTTTTGGTACAACATACATATCTCCCTTATTTAAATGAACATCTTTGTCTCTAAAGTGAATGGTCATTGATCCTTCTATAACTATAAATACCTCATCTGTATCTGTATGACTGTGCCAAACAAACTCATCTTTAAACTTAGCAACCTTAATATGATAATCATTCATTTGTTCAATAATCTTTGGTGTCCATATCTTTTTTATCTGGTTTAATTTGGATTTGATATTTATAATTTCATTCATCATCATGTTTTCCTCTCAATTATCAATATGCTTACTCTTATCGTTCGCCTTGTAATGCAACATATTCAACACCCATTATCAACGAAAGTTCTGAGATAATGCTATTAATGGATTTTCCCTTAGGTAGACTTAAATAATATTCACAATAACATGATTTTTCTTCAATTCTAGTTTCACTAGAATAAACCAATATACTATGTTCATCTAATTTTTTCATTATATTGGGAATAATATGTTCATCATGTAAACTTATTTCAATCGGTATTTTACTTGTTAAATTCAACTCAAATTTACTGAAAAAGGTTAATGATACATAAATCAATAATGTGCCTATAATTGCACCAAAATAAAAACCTGTTCCTATTGTAATTCCAATTATACCTACAGCCCATAAGGATGCTGCTGTAGTTAAACCTTTTACATTAACACCTTCCTTGATGATTGTACCGGCTCCTAAAAATCCTAATCCACTAATAACTTGAGCTGACAATCTATGAGGATCCATATTACCTATTCCAAACTGATTCACTGAATGGTAATTTGCCATAGTTATTAAAGTAGAAGCAACACACACCAATATATGAGTTCTCAATCCTGCCGGTCGATTTAGTGTTTCTCTATTTCTTCCGATTAAGCTTCCAAGCATAATCGCAAGGAAAAGTTGCCATAGATATATCAGATACATGTGTACCACTGGATCATTAATAAAATTAACTATTATTTTTATCATACCTCACCTCTTCATTTTAACATCATAGCATAAAAAAAATTTTGCAGCCAGGTCATACGTTTTAATCTTATCAACAATCCTACATAGAATGTTAAAAAAATTATCCTATGCATATATTACTCCTTTGTATACAACAAGTATTACAATGAGCGAAGGCTAAAAAATAAGAGATAAAGAAATACCCAGTTCAACTATCTGACCTGGGTGTTTTTTATCTCTTATAGTTTTCTTCTTCCTTCAAGTGATTTACTTAAAGTAACTTCATCTGCATACTCTAAATCTCCACCAATTGGAATACCGTGAGCTATTCTTGATACAGTAATACCTAATGGAGATACAATTCTAGAAATATACATGGCTGTTGCCTCACCTTCTATAGTAGGGTTTGTAGCAACTATTATTTCCTTAATTTCTGTATTAGATAATCTTTGAATTAATTCTTTTAACTTTATATCGTCTGGACCTACACCATCCATAGGAGATATTGCACCATGAAGGACATGATAAAGACCCTTATACTCTCTGGTTTTTTCTATTGCAATGACATCCTTAGAACTTTCAACCACACAAATTGTTGATTGATCTCTTTTCTCGTTAGAACAATATACACAAGGATCTACATCAGTTATATTGAAACATACTGAGCAAAATCGAGTTTTTCTTTTTGCATCTACGATTGCATTAGCTAAACTAAACGCTTGGTCTTCACGTATGCTTAAAACATGAAAGGCTAACCTTTGTGCTGTTTTACGTCCAATACCTGGTAGCTTTGAAAATTCATCTATTAGTTTTGACACCGGTGCAATAAAATTCATAATAACCTCTTAGAATAAACCTGGCATCTTTAATCCGCCAGTCATAGAGCCCATAGCATCAGCCATTGCTTTTTCAGCTGATTTAATTGCATCGTTAACAGCTACAATAATTAAATCTTGAAGCATCTCAATATCATCTGGATCAACAATTTCTTCTTTAAGTTCGATAGAAATAACTTCTTTCTTACCATTCGCTACAACCTTAATAGCTCCGCCACCAGCTGTTGCTTCAAATTCTTGTTCTTCGATTTCAGATTGCTTCTTTTCCATATTTTTTTGCATTTGCTGAACTTGTTTCATCATGTTGCCCATATTACCAGGCATTTGTGGTCTTCTTCCTTTAGCCATAATACACTCCTATTCTATACTTTTATTTATTTTATCATTTTTAGTCTTGGAACTCTAATTTATTTTTGTGCTCCCCTAAAAAATTATATAGCTTTTCTTCATCAGTTTCCATAGTTTCCTCAGAATTTTCCTCTTCATGGTTTTTAGTAATGAACTTCACGCGAAGATTCTGTCCGAATATCTGAAAAACAGCTTTTTCTATCAACTCTCTATTCTCTGGTTTATCAACAGCAATTATGTGGAAACCATAACCATCACCATATGAAATAGTAACAGTATTATTTATAACGCCTTCAAAGTGTCCATCTGATAAAAGCACCTGAGTAGACACCTTCTCATTTTTAATGTAACTTAATACATCTTCCCATAGATCCTCGTACTCGTCAGCATCTCTTTCAACTGCGGTCTCATATACAGGTTCTTCACTGACTTCCTCAACTACAGGTTCATTTACGACTTGAACAGCGGTCTCATTCACTTCTTCTTCAACAGTCTCAACTGTTTTTTGAACTGTTGCTTGAACAGGTGCTTGTTTAACAACTTGTGGTCTTGG
>Ga0209272_10000923_pt1 | contig 20188 bp, 19 predicted proteins | sample tdDd002_FD_187125 | JGI IMG/M metagenome (GOLD analysis project Ga0209272, IMG submission 187125) | Marine sediment microbial communities from the Atlantic coast under amendment with organic carbon and nitrate - tdDd00.2 (SPAdes)... | ecosystem: Environmental > Aquatic > Marine > Coastal >... | reverse complement strand
CGCTGAGAAGTGCCCCCAGATCCACTGGTGAAATATTATGATGAGAAGGCAATACCATGTCTCCGACTGCAATATCTTCACCAACAACACGAATGTGTTCCCACGGATAAGAGGCCTTCATAATATTGACCGTACCGTCATCATTCGGATAAACATCTTCAATCATGACCACAGCGTTGTATGCGTCACAGATATAGTCTCCAGTGTCGACATATATAAAGTCGTCACCTTCTTTGATACACACAGGGTTTCTTTCATGAGCCCCTGCTGAAACAGCAGCATTAATAGCTATACCGTCCATCGCTGAAGCGTTATAATGTGGATTTGATATTTTAGCGAATACAGGTTTTGACGTCACTCTATGAAGAGCCTGAGTTACAGGAACAAGTTCTGTTTGATTCTGATACAAGTTTCCAAATTCTCTAAAGTATAGTTGTTTTGCATCTTCAATATCCACTGTGTCCAAGTATATATTTCTCTTATCTTTCATTCCCTCACCCCAAACTATCTAAAAAGTTGTACTCTAACTTCTTCTCCTATTTGAAGACCTTCTTTTTCCATTGGAATCTCTATAAATCCATCTGATTTAGAAAGTAGCGAAATCATACCTGACTTTCCATGTACAGGATGGGCCACGTACTCATCGCCCGAGTCGTCAAGACTGACCATATAAAACACATCACGTCCTGATGACACATGCATTTGAAAACCTGATTTTGCCTTAATAAATCGTTCTTTTTCCTGTGACTTAAGCAGTGTATATTTAATAAAAGGCTCGACCACTGATTTATAAGAAATAATACATGAAGCCGGATGTCCCGGAAGTCCAAATACAGCCGTATCTCTTACCTTTGCAACAATGGTTGGTTTACCCGGTTTAATGGCTATACCATGAACAAGAACACCAGGATCACCAAGTGCATTGATTATTTCAGGTGTCATATCTTTATTGCCCACCGAGCTACCACCCGATATAAGAACAATATCGCACTGCGACGTCGCCTTTTCTAATGTCTCTTTTATTTTTTCAAAATCATCTTTTATGCGCGCCTGCATAATTATTTCACACCCCATAACATTTAACATGGAGTTTAGACTATAAGCATTCACGTCTCTAATTTTGCCAATGGAAAGCTCTGAGTTAACATCTACAAGTTCATCTCCCGTAGACAGTATAGCAACCTTTGGTTTTTTATAAACACTTACATTGGATATACCAAGGGCTGCCAGCGCCCCAACATGTTGCGTTTTGAGCTGAGTATGTTTTGATATGACCGCTTCGTTTTCCGTCACATCATCGCCAATTCCAACAATGTTTTCTCTTTGAGATACTGGTCTTGAAATGGCAATATCGTCATCGAATTTTTCTGTGTATTCAATCATGACAACAGCATCTGCACCACTTGGCACAATGCCTCCAGTTGGTACATATATAGCCTCAAAACTGTTCAGAGTTAAGTCTGTCCCTTCACCCATTCTAGTTTCTCCTGCTATATTCAGGAAAGCAGGAAGAGCATCTGAACATCCCACTGTATCTTTTGACCTCACAGCATATCCGTCTACTGTAGACCTTCTAAAAGCAGGTACATTCTCTCTCGAGTGAAGATCTTCACAAATGATTCGCCCAACACTTGAAAGCAGATCCACTGTCTCTGTTTCTATCTTTTTATTATGAAATGTTTCATCTAATAATGATAAAACATCCTGTCTTTTTTTCACTGTAAACATATCCATAGTTACACCCCAAGTATTTTATAGTCTTGTGCCATGAGTTGATCCATCTTGTTATGTTCCTGAATAGACTCAAACAATTCTTCGCGTGTTACAGTATGTAGATCTTTCTCTTGCAATATAGACAGTGTGTCACACATGCGTAGAGCCTGCGATAAATTGTGTGTCACAACAATCACCGTTGCATTTTGCGTTCTTTGGTAATCGATTATAATCTTTTCTAAATCCTGTACTGACTTTGGATCAATACTTGCAGTGGGTTCATCCATGAGTATCAGCTCAGGATTAAACACGAGCCCACGCGCGAGGGATACCTTTTCTCGTTCCCCAGCTGATAAAACCGTAGCATCATGATCTTTTAAGTGTTCGACACCTATCTGTTTCAGTATGCACATCACTCGGTTTTCAATATCATCTAGTTTTCTAACGCGTAGTGGATAAGCCACATTCTCAAAAACAGTTCTCTGAAGCATATAAGGTTTCTGACTGATATATGTGATGTCTTGAATTAAAGACTCACTATAATTTTTTTCATCGTATAAAATCTCTCCCAGATAATCTTTATCAAGACCTGCAATACTCCTTAGCAGAGTGGTTTTACCTGCACCATTGGCACCAATAACACCGTGGATCATGCCAGACTTAAACTCATAGTTTTTTATCTGGAAGATACTTTTATTCTTAAAAGATTTTTTCGTGAATTGAAATTTGATATCTATACGTCATCACCTGTCAATCTGTGTATCATCATGTTTGTGGCTACAGCAATCCCAATAAGAACAATCCCCATTGCAATAGATTTCGAGTAATTTCCCATCGAATTATTCATTGCTATAAAGGTTGTCATCACACGGGTGTGTCCTTTAATATTACCACCTACAAGCATAACAGCACCAACTTCAGAAATACCTCGTCCAAATCCTGTGGTTACTGCCACAGCAATAGTCTTTTTCATTTCCACAATAACCAGTTTAAGTCGATCAAATTTTGATCCACCCAGTATAAGTGCAACCTCATTAATGGCATCCCCATGTTCTTTAACTGCGTTATAAATCAGTCCTGTGATAATAGGTGTAATGAGTATTGTCTGAGCTATAATCATTGCTGTAGGCGTAAACATAAGTCCCATCGAGCCCAGTGGTCCACGTCTCGAAATGACAATCGCCACAAACAATCCGACTACCACTGGCGGTAAAGCCATAAATGCGTATACACATCTAACAACTATCCGCTTAAAAGGAAATTCATGCAGCCCAATGAGCATACCGAGAACAATGCCAATAAGGGATGAGAGGAGCGTCGATGTGAACGACACCCCTATGGACAGACCTATTATTCTGTAGATTTCCTGATCGAATGATATTAGAAGTTGAAACGCTTCTATCAAACCATCAATAATGTAATTCATATGTATGTCCACCCCCTTACAACTTCTAAATTATTTTTCTACCATTTTGCATTTGGAATAAATAGTGGCTGACCATATTTTTCAACGCCAAATTCGCTGATCATTGACTGTGTATCTTGTGAAAGCAACCATTCAATAAACGCGTTGGCTCCAGCATTATTGATCATTTCGTTTTTGTTCGGATCAACGGCCATAACACCGTATTGATTAAATAGAATTGGGTCACCTTCTACAATAACATTTAGTTCTACCACTTCAGAAAGACTTAAGTATGTTGCTCGGTCTGACATTGTGTAGGCTTGAAGTTCATCAGTCATTTGAATGACATCGCCCATGCCTTTTCCTGCTGATATATAGTTGTCTCCTTCAGGCGTAATCTCTGCACTTGCCCAAAGTGATTTCTCTTTTTTATGTGTTCCAGAATCATCACCACGTGATACAAACGATGCGTCAGACTCATTTAATTTAAGGAATGAAGCTGCAACGTCTGACTTTGTTGATGCAAGTTCTGCCGGATCTGATTCAGGGCCAATAATTACAAAGTCATTGTACATAACGTCAAATCGTTCTACACCATGACCATCAGCAACAAATGTTTCCTCAGATGGTTTTGCATGTACAAGCAGCACATCTGCTTCACCATCTCGACCCATTTGAAGGGCTTTTCCTGTACCTACGGCTACAACCTTTACTTCCAGACCTGTTTTTTCAGTAAAGTCTGGTAGAATAAACGCTAAAAGTCCACTGTTTTCAGTTGATGTTGTTGTGGAAAGGATAATGCTTTCACCTAGGTCTACATTTACGTCCGTCGTATCTTCAGTCGCTTCAACAACAGCTTCCGGTGTGCTCTCTTCTACAACCACCACCGATTCAGGTGTAGCTTGTGCAGAACATCCTGTTAACATTGCAAATGCTGCTAGTACGACCAACCATTTTTTCATTTTTTTAACCATTTTCTCTTCCTCCAATTTTCTATCTCTCTTAAATTTTAAGGAAAGAAGATGTACAAAAAAAGCGTTCTTTCCCATAGAAAAGAACGCTTAATAAACATTCTTCCTTTCCAAACACGGGAGGCAACCAAATTTCTTTGATTACCCATAGGCTGTTAAATCGTAGTTTCCCTTAGATCAAACAGCTCGGAATCATTTGTATAAATATGTAGTTGTACAAATTAATAGTTGTATCACTACCGTATACCTAAATCGGTAAAATGTGTACCTCATTATCTAACAAATCAATGTACATAATTTGGTTTCTTAAAGTCTCACCTTTGTTCGTCAGAACCTTAAGCGCTTCCGATACTTGAATGGAAGCCACGTAAGCCGGCGTAAAAGATGGATTTCCAATTTCGGTTTCAATACCTTTCTTATGACCGCTTGAATACACACGATTGAGCGTCCAGTCTCCGGGCATCACTGTTGTCACCTGACCATACCACCCAGCAATCGCGCCGTGAACGAGAGGAATATTCTTCTCTTCACAAGCTTGTTGAAGTACCAAACGGATTGGAATGTTATCCAGTGCATCAATAACAATATCCATGCCATCTATGATTTTTCCCGCATTATGCGGACCTAGGTAGTCATGAACTGCAGTGATTTCCGCTTTAGGATTCAAACGCGAAATTCTTTTCTTCGCTTCAAGTACTTTCACTTCTCCCAGATTATCGGGCATTGACAGCAGTTGACGATTCAGATTCGACTCATCAAACACATCGCCATCAACAACAGTGATTTCCTGAATGCCAACACGAGCGATCAACTCCAGAACATATCCGCCTAATCCACCGCAGCCAACAATACAGACTTTGGAATTTTCCAAAACCTCCATGTCTTGTGCAGTGAATATGCCGTTTCTATCATAACGTCCCATTTAACCACCACCCACTGGTGGGAACACAGATAAATAGTCTTCCTCCTGTAGAGTTTGATCGAATAATCCATCACGACCATTGATGAGTAAAATAGCAACGTCATCTCTTTGAATACCGATTTCCTCTAATAGTTTAATTGGGGTTGGATCATCCATTTCAATGAAAACTTTTTTACCTCGCCCATTTCGAAATGTCGCGAACAACCGGACTTCAATTTTCAATTCATTCACTTCCAAACTATTTAAGACCCAGTTTATCTAGTCTTTCGTCCGTTGGAATACCACCAACAGTCCATCCTCTTAATGAGTAATACTCAGGAAGTAATTCATCCAACTTATGAACCCATCCTTTTGAAGGACCATCTGGAATTTCTTCTTCAAGAAGTCTCTTAGGTAACTTATCTTCTGAAGGAGCAACACCAGATTCTAAGTTGAACATCTTTTCAATATTCCAGATTCTTTCGCCAGCTTCAAAAATGCTATCACCAGTATGGTCTGTGCCACAAACAGCATTCACCATTTCAGCATACTCATCTGCACCCAGTGCGAAAGATGTAAACAAACAAAGTCCCAAAGAATCAATTGAAGCTGTTAAGTCTTGGAATGCCTTCGCCCAGAATGCTTTACCTTCTAGAGCAAACTTATCAAGTTTTTCAGGTAATCCCAGAATCTCAGGAGAAATCAAGTAGCCTCTTACATGACAGCCACCACGGTTTGATGTCGCATATTGCAGACCTTGACCTTGAATACCTCGAGGATCATAAGCCGGCAATTCTTGTTTCTTAACACTCATAGACAAGTCTGGACGACCGTACATTTCAGTCAATCGGTATGAACCTTCAGCCAATTTGTCGCCGAAGCCTTCTCTATAAGCCATCTTCTTTGTCCACTCAACAATTGACTTGGCATTACCAAACTCTAGTGGCTCTCCATCTATTTCGTCAGCTTTTACAAGATCAAGTTCTCTTAACTCCATTGCAGCAGCTAAAGTGGTTCCTGCTGAAATTGTGTCAAGACCCAGCTCATTACACCAGTGATTTGCCAAAATAACTTCCTTCAAATCATTGATACCACAATCTGAACCGAATGCCCACAGCGTTTCATACTCTGGACCAGCCATTTCTTCGCCGTCCACTTTACACCATCTGCCACAAGCGATTGGACATCTGTAACATGCTGTATTCTTCACAAGATATTTTTCCTTCATGCTTTCACCACTGATGTCATCAGCATTTTGGTCATACGCACTCTGGAAATTCTTAAATGGATATACGCCGTTCTCGTTGATAATATTTACTAGAACTGCCGTTCCATATGTAGGTAAACCTTCGCCTGTTACACCATTAGCTCTGATTTTTCCAACATGGTCTTTAAATAAAACCTTTAGAGCTTCTGGATCTTTAATGCCAACTTTGTTTGATCCTTTAACAACGATTGCTTTCAAGTTCTTAGAGCCCATAACAGCACCAACGCCAGAACGACCCGCTGCACGATCTTTACAGTTCATGATTGCTGCAAGTTTTGAAAGTTTTTCACCAGCAGGTCCAATCGTAAGAACTTTTGATTTTGCACCGTACTCTGATTGAAGCTCATCAGTAACTTCGCCAACCAATTTACCCCAAAGATGTTTCGCACTTTTGAGCTCAACTTTATCATCTTGAATACTGATGTAAACTGGCTCATCTGATTTTTCTTCAAAAATAACCATGTCATAACCAGCAAACTTCAGTTCAGCACCGAAGAAACCTCCTGAATTTGAACTTGCAATTGTTCCTGTTAGTGGTGATTTAGTAACAACCATATAACGTCCACCTGTTGGAGTCGCAGTACCTGTCAAAGGACCTGTTACAACCATCAGTTTATTTTCTGGGCTGAGTGCGTCAATTTTTGGACTAACCTCATCCATCATAAATTTCGTTCCAAGACCACGACCACCGATAAATTTCTTAGCAATGTCAAGATCCAACGTTTCCACTTTCACTTCTTTGGTTTTTAAGTTAATTCTCAAATACTTTCCGTTATAACCGTACATTAAGTTTCCTCCTTCAGCCTGATTTACCAACTCCATATAACTCTATATAAGTCTATACACCTTATATAGCAAATCTGATGCCAAGTTTATGAACGAGTTGTTTAAACACTTTCAGAGGATATATTAATTTATATTCATATATTGTTCCATAATTGAACAGTTTAAAAAAATATAGGCGTTCCACAATTGAACACTGTTCAATTATGGAACGCTTTATTCGTTTATTTATTCATGGGTATTCTGTGTTTTTCCATTTTTCGATAAAGTGTATTTCTACCCACGCCTAGGGTTTTTGCAGCATTTGTAATGTTAAAAGCTTCTTTATTTAACACACGCTTGATGTGATCCTTCTCTAGTTCTTCAAGTGATACCAAGGGCGACAATGACACTTCAACAATTTCAGTGGACTCTGTAGACTGGATCAACTCAAGAGGTAATTTCTCTTTATTGATTGCCAATTCAATGAAATTCTCAAGTTCTCTTACATTCCCAGGCCATGAATAGCCGTTAATTCTCTCCATATCAACTTCAGATATCGGAACAGGCCTTTTGTTGATTCGATAAGAAATCTTTTTCATAAAGTAATTTGTCAGCCTCGGAATGTCTTCTCTTCTTGAGCGAAGAGGTGGCAACTCAATTGGAATAACATTGAGTCGATAATACAAATCATGCCTGAAGTTTCCTTTTTTTACTTCATCTTTAAGTTTCTTGTTAGTCGCAGCAATAATTCGAACATTAACAGGAATCTCATTGGTGCTTCCAACACGAACTATCGTGCCTTCTTCAATCGCCCTGAGGAGCTTTGTCTGCATCTCTAGGGGCATTTCTCCGATTTCATCAAGAAAAATAGTTCCGCCATCAGCCACTTCAAATTTCCCTATTTGACCACCGCGTTTTGCACCTGTAAAGGCGCCTTCATCATATCCGAACAACTCCGATTCCATAAGGTTTCTTGGAATCGCACCACAGTTGATCACAATAAACGGTTCGTCTTTTCTCGGACTATAATTTTGCATAGCTTGTGCAAACACTTCCTTACCACATCCACTTTCACCTGTGATCAAAACTGTCGATTTGCTGTCTGAGACTTTTTTTGCAAATTCTATAACTTCAAGCATGGCTGGTGACTCTCCTATAACTTTATCAAAGGTATAGATGGCCTTTCGTCCCATAATTTTATTGGCCAATTTCCGAACTTTCTTAACGTCTTTAAACATTAAGATAAGACCATGTGTATCGCCTTGTTCTTTCACAGTATAAACACTCAAATTGTAATAAAGTTTATTGGTTCGAGCATTGATCATAACATCTTCATCATAGTAATCCTCAAGCGTTGTCGAATCGTGTTTTACTTTGTCCCAATCAGAAATGAGAGTTCTTATATTAAATGATTCAATCTTATTCTTTCTATAACCAAACATTTTACACGCTTGTTCATTGGAGCTGAGAATATTCCCATCGATATCACAATAAATGATTCCTTCTTGAATTGAGTCAAAAAGCGACTCGATCAGCACACTGTTTTCCTTAAGTAATTTATTCTTTCTATTTAAACACATAATAGATTCAATGGCCTTAACAGCCGCAACGATCATTCCCAGAGTGTGAGAATGAACCGAATCACAATTTCCTGTAAGATCCAACGTTCCGATGATCTCACCATTTTCATCGTGAATAGGTGCGCCTGAGCATGTCCATGTGTGATACGCCTCAATAAAATGCTCTGACCCCGATATTTGAACTGGCTTGTCTTCTACAATCGCAGTCCCCATAGCATTGGTCCCTATGTTTTCCTCGTTCATGTAAGCCCCAGGAATCATACGGAAATGCTTTGCTTTATCAAGTATATCTTCGTCTCCAGAGATACTTAAAATACAGCCCTCGCGGTCTGTCAGTAAAATAAAGAAATCCGATCCTTTTACGAAATCATAAAGCTGATCCATAAAAGGTTTCGCCGTAATAATCAGATCCCTATTTTCAATAAGCTTGATATTCAACTCTTCTGTATCTATGATTTTCTTACTGATTATCATGTTTTCATCAATATTGTATTTCAGACACCTTTTATAGGAATCTCCAACGTATTCTTTCTTAATTACTCGGTCATAATCAAATGATTCTCTGTTTAACATATAATCAATCCACCCCTTTAATACATAAACATATTCTACCATATCACGGGCATTCTTTGAATGTTCTGATTATTTTTATTTCGAAATTCATATTTATTTATCCGCCACCCCGCATGAATTTTTTTCGATATGTATAAATTAGCTTTGTACATATGGTCTCATCCCCTGTAAAGGTGATTCTTGTAGATGGTATGATGATTATTCGATGTTTATTCGGAGATAGACGCTCTAGTTCGACAGTCCAACCTTCACCATGGAATGTATTATGTGGGAGAGAGTCTCTCGAAATACCTTTAAAATAAGCCTCAATCTCCTCTGGTGGGATTCCGCTTAGTATTTCATATTTGTATATACTCATAGGCTTCAGCGACCTCCATTACTGTGTTATATATTACTGGTATTTGAAGATTAATTCCTCCTCTTTAAGGATAACTTTAATAGTACTTCGCTTTTTTGAGCGGGATACCTCTCTTTTTATATCATGCACTACGATTATGGTCATAAAAAAAGAGCAGGGTATGATTTTCATACTCTGCTCTCTTAAATCTGTTCTATATATCCATGTTATTCAAAATCTTTTTTAGTGCAACAAGTTCTTCGTGACTTAGCGTAATGCCTTTACCCATTTTTGTATCATCTGGAGACCACTCACGAATATCAAACTTTGGATCTCTGTCGTTCCATGAAATGCTTCTGAGTTCTTTTTTCCAACCCTTTGATGATTCTGAAACCGTGCCGTACGTCTCTTTAATATCAAATTTGATAGCCATTTAAGTCCCCTACTTTTCTATATAATATGCCTTAATTTATTGTTTATAACGCTATATAGACATTATCATTGTGGGACATCCATGTCAAGAACATACGTTCTATTCATTAAACATCACGTGTTTTTTCAGATCCAATCATAGCCATTGCTTCTTTATAATCAGGACAATGCTTTCCAACCAGTCTCCAGAAAGACCGGTCATGGTTCATATGCATTAAGTGACACAGCTCATGAATAACAACATAATCAATCGCTTGAAGCGGAAAAATCATAAGCTTCCAGTGGAATGTCAGTTGTTTTTTAGAGTCACAGCTTCCCCAACGACGGTCATCACTCGAAATACTAAATGACTTATACTTGGTTTTAATCTGTGGCTGGAAATGTTTAAGGCGTTTCTCAATCAGCTTCCGACTCGCTTTAATATAAAACGACTTCAGTGGTTCATATAAATCAAACTCACCTGCACTAGGACATACACATTTAAATGCTTTTCCATCAAATGTGATCACTGCTTTTTTTATTGTTTCATCTACATGTGCATATAGTGGGTACTTTTCTCCCAGGTAGTGACACTTTGCATTTGGTTTTTCGTTTTGATTTTTACTCATTTTATTATCCTCATCATTTTAGATATAGACAGTTGCTCGTCTATTTTATCTGCAAACACAAAAAACCGCAAGCAAAAGCAAGGCCACTGAAAAACTACAAGGAATCGTCATCTCCTAAAATGGGCAGACCTGCACATTATTAAAACCTACTCAATACAATGTAATTTGAGTAGGTTTTATAGGTTTTGAGTACTTTGCTAACTTACGAGTTACATCTTGACCCAATATACATCATGATCAAGTGATTTAAAGTATTTTTCTAAATTGGATGAATCAAAAGTTACAATAGCATTATTTACATTTGGATGCACACCAACTTTTTCACATTTCTTAAGTGCTGTATCAACATAAACTATAACATGTGCAGCTGTATCGTTTATAAGTCCAAATGGTGAAACACTGCCCGAAGGTACATCTAAGTATTTAAGCAATCTTTTCTCACTTGCAAAAGACATTTTGTCTAATCCCTGGCTTGCTTCAAACTTCTTTAAATTAAATGGTTTTTCCTTACCCATAACAACAAGATAGTGTTGCTTTCCTTTTTGGTCTCTTAAAAATAAGTTTTTACATACTTGTGCATCCATTTCAGGCAACACTTGTTCCATTTCTTCAACCGTTAATGCTGCTTTGTGTTCAATTATTTCATATGGAATTGATAGGTCATTTAGTAGTTGGTACACTTTATCTGCTTTCATTGGAACCTCCTTGTATAACGCATGGTGTGTGTTATAATATACAAAAGCACGTTATAACGTCCGTATGTCATATTATACACACAGCCGTTATGACGCACAAGGAAGGGATTTTTTTATGGATCAATTGAATAATGTTATATCTCATAATCTAAAACAAATTAGAGAGTCAAAAAATATGTCCTTGGATAAAGTTTCAAAAGCGACAGGCGTTAGTAAAAGTATGCTTGGACAGATTGAAAGAGGCGAGTCTAATCCAACGATTACGACGGTATGGAAAATAGCTACGGGACTAAAAATATCATTTACAAGCTTACTCAATCAGAAACCGCAAAAGACAAAAATAACAACAGAAAGTGATATTCAACCATTAATCGAAGATGATGGAAAATATAAATTATACCCTTTTTTCCCGTACGAAGAAGGGCGAAATTTTGATATGCATAAAGTCATTATTGAAAAGGGTGGTTGTTTACATTCTGAGTCACATGGAGAAAAAGTTGATGAGTTCATCACTGTGTTCGAAGGCGAGCTCACCCTTCTTGTGGGTGGAGAAGAATTTATAGTGACTAAGGGAAGTTCTATTAGATTTAGAGCAGACAAAGCTCACTCATATCATAATTCAGGCAAGGAAATTGTACAGTTAAGTATGGTTGTGTTTTACCCAGAGAATATTTAATAAGAAAACAAGTAACGGAGGACACAAAATTGAGTACCACAACACAAAATCAAAATATAGTCATCACAAGAGGAAATGAAAACGATCTAAAAAGGATATTTCCTCAATTCGAGCTCGATTTCCCACCAAGTGAACGAAAGAGTTTTGAACACCTATCTATGCTTTTAAGAACCGGCAATTATAAATTAATACTTATGAAACACATTGATTCAAACGAAATCCTAGGCTATGCCATGATTTATTCCGTAGAGGAGTCAAACACCCTATGGCTAGATTATATTGCTATTAACAGCAATCACCAAAGTTCTGGATATGGCTCACTTCTATTTAATCGTCTAATTGAATTAGAAGGTTCTGGTTGCTTAGGTATATTTATTGAGATTGAAATACCAGAAGAGAATGATATAGATCAAGTCAGAAGAATTAAGTTTTACGAACGTCTTAACTCTAGGAAACTCAACATCGAATACAAAATTCCAGATGAAAATGATGGTTTTAGAATAGATTTGTATTTTAAGTCATTTACAAATGACAATACTCTTCCTTCTATTGCTATACAGCAAACAATTCAAACCATTTATGACAACATTCACTCAGATGTCGAAAATAGACATCTTATTTTAGACAGTATTATCAATACTATAAAAGACACATATATTGGACCGATTTAAAGGCCGATCTAAAATTTATCAAATTTTAATGAAATTCTAAATGGTTCTTCATATTTTTCGTGTAAACTGTTCTAGAAAGTGAGGAATTATAATGTCATTAATCGGTAATTTACTTTGGTTAATCTTTGGTGGACTTATTGTCTCTATCGGATGGGCCCTTGCAGGTTTGTTATTATGTATCACTGTGATTGGTATTCCATTCGGAATGCAATGCTTTAAGATTGCAGGCTTAACACTTATGCCTTTCGGACGAGATATAGAGATCGGTAATTTTGGAGGATTTGGTCTTATCGGGAACGTGATTTGGATCATGGTTTTCGGTTGGGAACTTTTCTTAGCACATGTTGTGAGTGCATGTATTTTAGCAATCACAATCATTGGTATTCCTTTTGCAAAGCAGCATATTAAACTTGCAAAACTAGCTCTTGTTCCATTTGGAGCTACGATTCATAGTTAGTATCATTTATATTTAATTCTGCAATCAAATAAAACCACTGAAGATGCGATTACTCGCCTATCTTCAGTGGTTTTTTTATAAATTACTCTGCTACTTCCAAGCTTGTTGTAAATGTTTCATATTGAGGTGCCATAACTTCATTCTCAATAACAAAACCATTCTCTTCACGCATTTGAACAAGTGCTACATATCCAATTTTTTCATCAGCTTGTAGAATACCTTCAGCAAGTGTACTCACAATTTCAGGTCTCATTTCCTCGAATGTTGCTTTACCTTCGCCAGCTGTTTTTAAAATAATATGGTATCCAAATTGTGTCTTTACAGGCTCAGCAGTCACTGCACCAACTTCAAGGCCAAATGCTGCTGCTTCAAATTCAGGAACCATTGCGCCTTTTCCGAATGGACCAAGAACGCCTCCTTGCGCTCCAGAACCAGCGTCATTTGAATACTCCATAGCTAAATCAGCAAAAGCTTCACCAGCTTCGATACGTACGATCAGATCTTTCGCAGTTGTCTCTGCTTTAGTCCAATCTGCATCCGTGTCACCTTCTGGACTAATTAGAATATGACTTGCTTCGATTTGAGGCTCAAAAGCATCATAGTATGCTTGAATTTCTTCAGTTGTTAGAACTTCTTTTTCAACATATTTTGTGATATATGCATTCCGTTGAAGATTTAAAAGTAATGTATCTCTATAAGCTTCTTCGCCTTTAAAACCATTGGCTGCAAGAGCATTTTCAAAGTCATCTCCATAGTATTCTTTAATGCCGACAATGCTCTCATCAGCAGTGGCATTCATATCTTCATCAACTGGTTCAACAACATCAAGAATACCTTTGTCGACCATTTCAAGCATGATTGTCATGCCTGTTTCTGATATAAGGCGATCATATAATTCATCTTCATTTACTGTACCTTGTGTAAAAGATGCAATTGTTTTGTTATCTGACGCATCAGCAGTTGTACTTGGTGCACTACACCCTGACACAACAGCTGCTAGTAGTACAGCTGTCAGTAATCCCGCAAGTCTTCGTTTCTTATGCATAATTTTGCCTCCATGTTTTGTTGTCATTTTTATATCTTCTGTTTGATTCTCTATACTAATATATCAAAATATTATGACCATATTATGAATAAATTTTATAAATAGTATAACAAGTATGTAATTTTGCATGTATCAAACAGATTCCGTTACTAAAGCATTGAAAACTAGGTCATAAGTAGGATGTCATTAGGGACTGTCATCGGGACTTTGTTCATGATATTATATATAAGATTAACTACGATTTTCGGCACTGAGTATTTACTTACTCAAAAGAAAGTGTAATTTGGTACTTCCAGGAGGACGATATGAGCAGTACAATTAAACAAAACAGTTTTTCAATAAAACCACCTGGTCAACAATTAAAGGAGAAACTAATCCAGCGTTATGGTGATTTAGAAAACGCCGCTCATAACTTGGGGCTATATAAAAATACTCTTGAACAATATTTAAGAAGTTCAAAACTTGGTTCTGATTCTTTTAAAATTAAGCTAACACAACTTTATAACGCTGATTTTGATTCCCTCTATCTCGATCCTAAACAGCAAGTGTCAGCACGCATAGATGAAGCTTACAAAGCATTCAATAACTTGCTCAACAATAACCTCATCTTACTAGAAGAATTAAAACAAGCTGCTTCAAAATACAATCTCCTTAAAAAATACGGATACAGCGTCTTTTTGCTTGGTGTACAACAAAACAAAGAAGGCATGGTTAACGAAAGCGTTAAAAATCTATGCAAAGCATACACTCTGTTCGAGGAGCATCAAAACAAATCTATGGAACTGGCGACCCTTCTGCAACTGTTGAAAATTATTGCTGGACCTTTTCATCTGTATCACGAGAATAACGTCCCGGATTATGTTCATGATATCCTAAAAAAAGTCCATCTCGTGCCTAAAACCTACTCCGAACAAGTACCTTTACAGACAATTTTAAAGCTAATGATCACAAAAGCAAAATTCCTTTATAAAAATACAGTCATAGAGGAACAGCGGTTACATTTTCTTTACTTCGGTAATATAGGATATGCTTATGGAGCACTGGAAGAATATGAGGAGTCCATCAGATACAATAATAATGCACTTCTTTATGCTACGGATAAGGGTTCCGTACCTATTTTCGTCAATAATGGCGATGCATGTCATAATTTAGGGGACTTAGATCAGGCTTTCGAGAATTATTCAAAAGCACTTTCTATCATTGATGGAGACGATCCTAGAATCTATCACATATTTATTGACATCTGGGATCTGTTGAAACATACAGGTGATATCAGCATGGCCAATGCCTACTGGGATATGATTGACCTTGATAAATATTTTAAGATTAAACATGGTTTCTTTCATTATTTTGAACAAATGATTTTATACGGAATTCAAAATAATGACGAAGATTTTATCTCGAAGGCTCTTTCCATTGCCAGTGATAAATTCTCCACTAATACGTATACTGAAAATGACACCGTTAAACTAATGGCGCGCATCGGCACTCTCGTTGAAGCAAATAAATTCCAAACCCCAGTTTTAAAAAAAATAAAGGCCGGATTAACCAGAAACTTTCTCACCAATCCAAATTTAACCGAGTCCATAAGAGGAGCGGCATTTAAACTTTTAGGAATAATACAATTTAAAACTTTCGACAATTTTAAGTCATAGATTATCACCAGTTACTTCAATGCAATTTAAAACCACAAATGAAAAAAGGTTCAATCTCTGTCATTAGACATAGATTGAACCTTTTCTTACTTAATTAGGTATACTTCATTTTAAAACTTTACAATTCAAACTTATTTATTGCGCCATGTAACTCTTTCGAAAGATTTGCAAGACCTTCACTCGCATTTGCGACTTCAAGCATTAACGCAGTTTGCTCTTCCGCTGAAGCGCTGATTTCCTGGGTAGATGCCGCTGATTGTTGTGCTACTGATGAAATTTTCTCTATTGAGAATAATACTTCACCTTTCGCATTTTTAACGCAATTGACATCTTCGTGCAGTCGACCTATTTCGTCAACCACCTTGTCCGCTGATACTTTTATGTCATTAAATACATTTTTGGTTTGTTCTAGGTGGCTTTTAGATTGATCCGCAATGATATTTGCCTCGTTCATAGTTACGTTTGTATTGTTGATTATTTGGATAATTTCATTTACCGTATCGTTGATTTCTTTAGTGGCATTCGACGATTGTTCGGCCAGTTTTCTAACTTCATCGGCAACAACTGAGAAACCCTTGCCGTGCTCGCCCGCTCTAGCAGCTTCAATTGCCGCATTCAACGCCAGTAAATTAGTTTGTGCAGCGATGGCATCGATCGTTTCAACGATGCTCCCTATTGACTTAGATTTTTCTGACAAAGTTTGTATCCCTTGACCTACAGTTGACCTTATTTGATGATCAGTGCTGAAGCTGTTATCAAGTTCTAATATTGAATTAATACCTGTTGTATTTTTATCGGCCATGTCTGTAGCTGATTCAACGGCAGACTTTATCTTATCCAACATCTCTCCTATTACACTAGACAGATTATTCGTTATTTCTAGACTGGTGTTTGTTTCTAGAGCTTGATGTGAAGCTCCAGATGCGATTTCCTGAATTGTTACTGATATTTCTTCGCTTGATAAACTCACAGTTTCTGATGACTTCGCCATTATTTGAGAAGTGTTTCCCAACTCCTCAGATGTATTGGCTATATTTCCAACCAAACTTCTGATATTGGTAACCATTTCATTAAAGCTATTCACTAATACGCCAATTTCATCTTTCCTGTCACTGTCACCTTTTTGAACATTCAAGTCAAAATTCGCAACTTTTTGAGCCAGTTCAGCTATATGTACTATTGGCTTTGAGATCCTTTTTGACAATAACATCGCCAAAACTGATACCATTATTAATAATCCCAGAGATAATAGAATAATGGTTCTTTGGAATTTTTGGAATCCTTTGTATTCCTCTTCGACATCATAGTCAACAGCAACAATTCCAACCACATCACCAGCTTGATCCTTTATGGGATATATTGACGTTGCCAGTATCCCCCAATCTGAAACATCTATTTCTTCTGCAATAACCATTTCACCTTCAAATGCTTTTACAATACCTGAATCAATATCGTCTTCAACATCTCCAATATGAGATATGTCATCATCATACTCCATGCCATCCACCACATAGATATAGTTACCATCCTCATTTTTGCTCATGGTATACAGATAAAGTGCACCAGTTAATTCTCTTATATTGTTAAGATCTTCTCGTATTCTGTGATAAGCTTCTTTATTTTCATCCTCAATCGTTTTCAGTTTTTTAAATTCCTCAACATCAATCTTTTCCAATCCTACTTCTGCTATTTTAAGAGCTCTCTTACCTAAATTACTTACTAACAAATCATAACTTTGTCTATACATCACCGTTGAAACCACCCCAACACATAGGATAATAATCAACAAATATGACAATGTAATTCTTACTCCCAGTCTATCTTTATAGCGTATTTTACTGCTAATTCCACCCAGATTATTCTTCAACATACTTCTCCCTTTAAATCAATTTCCATGCACTTCTAGTGCATATAACAACATAGTAAGCCATTCAGATCATATGCTTGATACTGAATGGCTTACTACGTTACATTTTTTAGACTTTAATTCACAATAAAATTTTGAACCATGCCGTTCAGCGATTCCGCCATGCTGCTTGTTTCTTCAGCAGAAGCCGTCATTGTTTCTGTCGTTGCCGCTTGTTCTTCTGCGCCTGCAGCAATCTCCTGCGTGTTTGCTGCCGTTGCTTCTGCCATTTGAGCAACACCCATAACAACCGTATCCATTTCATTGCCTATTTCTAATTCTCTTTGAGCACTATCACGTATGGTAGTAATGCGGTCTACGACATTTTCAACTGAGCTGATAATCTCTGTAAACATGCCATCCACTTGCGTTACTGCTTCCACACCATGATCAACGGAGTTCTTAGTTGCATGAATGGATGACGTGGCATTTTCAACTTGCTTTAATATATCATTCAGTAACGATTGTATTTCCTTCGATTCATTGGATGTCTGTTCAGCCAATTTACGAACCTCTTCAGCAACGACACTAAAACCTCTACCATGCTCGCCAGCTCTAGCAGCTTCAATCGATGCATTAAGCGCCAACAGGTTGATACTGTCCGCAATCCCATTGATTGTAGAACTAATACCACTAACTTCTTGAGCAGTATCGTCAAGTTGACTAAGAACCGTTACAGTGTCATCCGTAGACCCACTGATTTCATGAATTGATAACACAGTTTTCTTAATCAGTGAACGTCCCTCTTCAGAAATTGCCATGGCTGTTTCTGACTCAGCATAAGACTCGCCCGCAAGTCGTTGAGTTTGACTCACACCATCCAATAGCTCTGAAAAAAGTTCATTTGCACGGCCAACAGCTTCCGTTTGCTTAAATGAGTCATTTGCAATTTCCTCAATTTTTGCGGAGATTTCTTCTGTTGTAGCACTCGTCTCCTGAGCAGAAGCTGAAAGTTCCTCTGACGTATCTAAAAGCGTAGTTGAAGCACCACGGATTTCAGATATGATATTGCTTTGCATTTCCATCATTTCATTGAAGGTATCTCCTAAAAGACGCACCTCATCCTTCGTTTTAATATGCGTTCGTGCCGTTAAGTCGCCATTTCCAGCTTTAAGCATAGCATCAACAAGTTTTTTAATAGGATTCACAAGTCCGAATCGAGTAAATAAATATGCTGATATCATCGAAACAATCATTGCACCGATCGCAATTGTTAAACTCATATTTCTAATCCATATCGCAGAAGCCATATAGTCACTGTAGTTTGATGTTGAAGCAATTGTCCAACCATTGACCGGGGCATAAGCTACGTATTTATATACGCCTTGGAAAGTGTAGAAACCATCACCATTTTTTCCGGCAGTCATATCGTCTAGAATGGCATTTAATTCATCCTCAGCAGCTTCATACAGATTATATGTATTTTCCTTATTTGAATCGGGATGTGCAATAAGAAGGCCTTCACCATTAATCATGTAGCCGTATCCTTCATTCCCAATTTTAATTTCACCAACAATGTCTTTGATTGCATCAAATTTGATCGTTGCGATCAACATTCCTTCAACCGAACCATTAACTTTGATTGGTTCAGTGACAACAACGCTTGATTCACCGGTTTCCATATTAATCAGCACATCACTGACAACACCGTCTTTAAGCGCTAAAGTTTCCTTAAAATAATCTCTATGACTCACATTAATACTCATGTTCGTCTTTGTATCACTTACAAGAGCATCTCCTTTATCATCAAGCACAACCATCATTTCGATTAAGTCTTTATTGTTCCCCCGAACCTGACCGAGGTCCTTCATTACAGCTGACTTCACCTCAAAAGTATTTTCTAAAAACAGTTCCGACAAGTTGTCCGTTATTGAGGCCACTTCAATAATTCCCTGTATTGAGTGAAGTTTATTTTGAATCATATCACTATATAACCGCGTCATTTTTTTCGCTTCACTCTGCGCATTTTCCTTCAACGACTTTGATGCCATGCTGTAAGAGCCAATTCCAATCATCAATACTGGAATTAAGATCAAAACAGTTATTCGTAACATCATTTTTTTCATTAAATTCATCATTTATCCCCTTAAGTAATAATTCATTTGTATTGTTTACATGAAATCCAATTAAGACGTATACAGCACTGTGCCACCTAATTCTCCTAAAGTCTCATTTCTGACATGTCTCTCATAAGATTCCAAATACTCTTTGATTTCAAATCGATGCTTTAATAAAGCAGTGACAACACCATTATCAAATTGCTTCCCTCTCTCTTGAAGTATAATTGCAATAGCCACATCAAAACCTCTACCTTTTCTATACGGCCGGTCTGAGGTTATTGCGTCTAACGCATCAGATACTTGAAGGATTTTTGAGTAATCACTAATCTGATCTGTATTCAAACCATAGGGATATCCCTTCCCATCAGGTCTTTCATGATGTTGAATTACGATTTCTTTTATTTCATTCAACATTTTTGAATTGCTTAAAATTTGATACCCCATAGTTGGATGTGTTTTTATGACACTAAA
>Ga0209272_10000921_pt1 | contig 20264 bp, 11 predicted proteins | sample tdDd002_FD_187125 | JGI IMG/M metagenome (GOLD analysis project Ga0209272, IMG submission 187125) | Marine sediment microbial communities from the Atlantic coast under amendment with organic carbon and nitrate - tdDd00.2 (SPAdes)... | ecosystem: Environmental > Aquatic > Marine > Coastal >... | reverse complement strand
ATATTACTTAGTACTTGTTACTTGTTACTCGGTACTTCAAAAGCAAACTGCAAACTACTAATTCAAATTCAACTTCTACTACAAAAACAAGATACAAACTCAAATTACATGCTGCAAATTTGTTCCTTCCGAAGCTACCTAGTTCTATCAGGGGAAATTTTCTTCCCTTGTTAAGAACTATACCCAGAAAACACACTATAAACGCATATCCTGCAATTTTTTTTTAGTCATTTAAACTAAAATGTTTATCGGGGCTTATATGCACTAATTGTAATGGTCCCGATGTCCTTTTTGAGGAATCTCACCATCTCTATATGCATTAAGAAGTGCTTTCAACGCTTTAATATTCTCTATCATTTCACGGCCAACGTCAGTGTCACCAACAAACATTCGCGGCTGATCTTTTTCAATAAAAACCGTCGTTGGTAAAACATCTAAATCTTCAGCTATTGAACGCGCCTTTGACTCAAATGGTTCATGGGAAACAAGAACCATACCTTGCGAATTAAAGATCAGTGTATAACCGGCTATGCCCGTTTGTGACTGGTATGCTTTTGAAAAACCACCGTCAATCGCAATGAGCTTTCCGCCCGCTTTAATTGGAATTTCACCCTGAGAGGCTTTTACCGGAACATGTCCACTGATAATATGAGAGTTCGAGTAGTCGAGTCCAAATTCTTTTAAGACTCTAATACAAACGTCTTCTGCACTGCGAAGCTCATAATAAGCATTTTTCACTTCATTATGCGTGCTTTTATCATCAATGAAGTATCTCTCAAAGGTTGCCATTTTCTTTTTACCATACAGCGGTGAACATTCACCACACCATATGTACCAGACAACATCAAGAGCTTCTAGTTTTTCTTCTGCATTATGAGAATAAAATGCTTTTCGTGCCATATGTTCAAAATAGTCTAAAAGTTCTTTTCCACTGTATGCATTTCCTTTAGCCTCAAATTCTTGAAAATCACCTTCAGCCGTCATTGGAATACAGCCATGGTACATTAAGTTTGCATTATGAACGAGGTACATATTTCCTTCATTATAAAGAAACTCAACGTGATCTTTCAGTTTTTCAGACCGCATGAATGAAACTTTTAACTTATCAAGAACCTCAGCTTCTTCGACTGTTAGTTCATAAGGTCTTTCAGGATCAAACGTTGGAAAGTATGTGTCATTCAATGGGTACTCAACGCCATCAACAACAACAGTTCCCTTTTCAAGATCAATAGTCTCAAGAAGGTTTCTATCTTCCATATTAAACTCAGGACGTCTCTTAACAAGTGCTCCTTCAACCTTAAATTGAATCATAGCAACAGCCTTTTGCATACGTGAGAGCAAATCAATATCTTTTTCTTTAAAGTCCGCAGTCTTGACTTTTGCTCTACATTTATCAGAATATGTTCCTTTATAAGTTTCCATTGTGAATCTGATAAGTGATGATAGGTTTATACCGTATCCTTCTTCAAGTGTCTCTAAATTTCCATAACGCAGCGCAATACGAAGTGTATTGGTAATACAAGCTTCACATCCTGCAGCTGCACCCATCCAGAGAATATCGTGATTTCCCCACTGGATATCTACAGAGTGATGTTCCTTAAGAAGATCCATTATGATGTGAGCGCCAGGGCCCCGATCGTAAATATCACCAATAATGTGAAGGCGATCAACCACCAGTTTTCGAACAACCTCTGCTAATGCTATTATAAACTCTTCTGCACATTCTATATCTATAATGTTGCTGATAATTGATTGATAATAGGTTTGCTTCATTTCACTATTTTCTTTTTCGTGGAACAACTCTTCAATAATGTAAGAAAAGCTCTCTGGCAAGGCTTTACGCACCTTTGAACGTGTGTATTTAAAGCCTGCTGCACGACACAATAGAATGAGTCGATAAATCGTTGTTTTATACCACTCGTCTAAATCTACATTAGAAGATTTTATCATTTCGAGCTTTTCCTTCGGATAATAAACCAAAGTAGCTAAACTCTTTTTCTCTTCCGATGTGAGCAAATCACCAAATGTGTCTCCAATTTTCCTTTTTACTACACCCGAGGCATTACGCATAACATGATCAAACGCTTCATGCTCTCCATGGATATCAGTTAAAAAATGCTCTGTGCCCTTGGGTAGATTAATGATGGCACTTAAATTGATAATTTCTGTGGTCACTTCATCAATACTTGGGTATTGCTTGCTTAGTAATTGCAAGTACTTCAAATCATAACCCTGATGCATATTAATCTCCTTCAACTCCACAACAAAGAAATCTGAATCCAAATTACTCAAACAAATAAGTGAATAATCTGGGCTAATATATACTCCTCTAATAGATTAACAAAATTATGGGAAAATTTCAGTACGAAGTATATAAATAAATATATTTATTTTGTTCGGAAAGCTATTGACGTTTTCAATATATGCTTAGTAAACCCCAAGAGTTTAACCTCACCCATTGACATCGTGCACAAAAAAGTATAACCTGAGAAAGGTTGATTTTTTTCTTCTCTATAATGTAAGAAAAGAATTAATAAGAACCAAACACTTAAATGATAAACAACGTGCAGTTAAAATACACGAACATATGATAAAGGATGATTTTTATGTCTAATAAGAATTATAATTTTACCGAACAAGTGAAAAGAAGAAGAACTTTCGCAATTATTTCACACCCGGATGCCGGGAAAACAACACTCACAGAGAAATTCCTTCTTTACGGAGGCGCAATCCGTGAAGCAGGCTCAGTAAAATCTCGACGTTCTTCAAAACATGCAGTTTCTGACTGGATGGAAATTGAGAAGCAAAGAGGTATCTCTGTTACATCAAGTGTGCTTCAATTTGAGTATGACGATTATTGCATCAATATTCTTGATACACCTGGTCACCAGGACTTCTCTGAAGATACGTACAGAACACTTATGGCTGCTGATAGTGCTGTTATGGTTATTGACTGTGCCAAAGGTGTCGAGGACCAAACGAAAAAGTTGTTCCAGGTTTGTAAGATGCGTGGGATTCCAATCTTTACGTTCATCAATAAAATGGACCGTTCTGGAAAAGATCCATTTGAACTCATGGAAGATATAGAAAATGTTCTTGGTATTCGCTCTTACCCAATAAACTGGCCTGTAGGTCCAGATGGTAAATTTAAAGGTGTATTCAACCGCCATAGCAACCAGATTGAACTTTTTGCAGATGGTAAACATGGTTCTGCTATTGCAAAGTCTACTACTGGTGACATCACAGACGAAAAGTTCTCCGAGCTTCTAGGTCGTGATGTACATGAGAAAATTATGGAAGACATTGAGCTTTTAGACGTTGCAGGCGACGACTTTAATCTTGAACAAATTCTTGAGGGTGAGTTAACACCTGTATTCTTTGGTAGTGCACTTACAAATTTCGGTGTTGAACCTTTCCTAAAGTCTTTCTTAGATATTACACCGCCACCGTTTGCACGTAAAAGTAATCTCGGTGACATTGATCCAGAAAATGAGAACTTCTCTGGATTCATATTTAAAATTCAAGCGAACATGGACAAGGCCCATAGAGACCGTATAGCTTTCCTTCGTATTTGCTCTGGTAAATTCGAAAAAGGCATGCAAGTCAATCATGTTCAAAAGGGTAAAAAAGTTCGTCTTGCTCAGCCTCAGCAATTCATGGCTCAAGATCGAGTTATTGTTGATACAGCCTACCCTGGCGATATTATTGGTATCCATGACCCTGGTATTTTCAATATTGGAGATACACTTTGTCAGGATCAATCAAAGCTTGAGTATGCTGGTATTCCTCAGTTTGCTCCAGAACACTTCGGTAAAGTATTTACAAAGAATGCCCTAAAACGTAAGCAGTTCGTAAAAGGAATTACACAGCTTGCTGAAGAAGGCGCTATTCAGGTTTACAGACGTCCGAATATTGGTGTTGAAGAACTTATCATCGGTGTTGTTGGTGTACTTCAATTTGAAGTTCTTGAGTATAGATTGAAGAACGAATATGGCGTTGATGTTATACGTGAGGCAACTCCATTCCGCTTCATTCGTTGGATTGACCCAAATTCATGTGATATTAACAAACTTTCATTGCCGTCTGACTCAATGCTGGTTGAAACAGAAGACAAGCAACCTGTTATTCTGTTCCAACGCGAATGGTCAGTACGTCATATAGAAGATAGAAACAAAGGCATTGTACTGAGCGAAGTTTCACTGCTAAAATAAGTACAGTGAGTCACATATAATAGTAAACCAAAGGCCACCACAATTCGGATTTCGATCCAACTTGTTGGTGGCCTTTTTTCTGTTTTTAATAGAAAAGGGTGATAAAAGTGAATTTATAAACTCACTTTTACCACCCTTTTAACTCATCTTATTCTAAATCAAAGATTGCTTTAATTTCTTTTTCATCCAGTTGAGAAATCAAAGTTTCTCCTGGCTTAATAATACGATCAATCAATTCACGTTTCTTATCTTGAAGCTTCACAATTTTCTCTTCAATCGAACCACGAGTGACAAGTCTCATAACATGGACATTTTTCGTTTGTCCTATTCTATACGCACGGTCACTTGCTTGGTCTTCAACCGCCGGATTCCACCATGGATCAAAATGAATAACAGTATCAGCACCCGTTAAGTTAAGTCCAGATCCGCCTGCTTTCAAGGAAATTAGGAACAACTCACCTTCTCCGCCATTGAATCTATCAACCATTTGGCCACGGCTCTTTGCAGGTGTGCTTCCATCCAAATAGAAATAGCTCAGATCCATCTCTTCTACTAGTTTTTTTATAAGCCCAAGGACACTGGTAAATTGAGAGAATATTAAAGGTCTATGACCACCATCTCTCAATTCCTCTAGAAGTTCCTTCAGTGCTTCAAACTTACCGCTGCTTCCAGTATAATCATCAAGATATACTGCAGGATGGCTACATATTTGTCTTAGTCTTGTTAAAGCTGCTAGAATTTGAAGCTGGGATTTGGCAACACCATTGTCTCGAATTTGATCTTCAATTTCACCACGTATACGTGCGACAGTTGCAGCATATACTTTCTTCTGTTCATCTGTCATTTCTATTATAACTTGACTCTCAATTTTTTCAGGTAGCTCTGGCAATACATCAACCTTAAGTCTTCTTAAAAGAAATGGCTTAATCATAGCTCTTAGCGCATCACTTCGCTCTACATCCTGTTCTTTTACAATAGGTTTTTCGAATGTATTTGTAAAACTGTATTTAGATCCCAGGTGACCCGGGAGTACAAAATCAAATATCGACCAGAACTCACCAAGATGGTTTTCCATCGGAGTGCCTGTAAGTGCAAATCTATGTCTTGCGACTAGCCCTTTGGCACTTTGTGCCGCCTTAGAACCTGCATTTTTTATATGCTGAGCTTCATCCAATATGACACTGTCAAAAACAAACTCTTCATAAAGATCCACATCTCGTCTAAGCGTTGCATAGGATGTAATGTAGATATCACATGGTGATTCATCCATTAAACTTGTGGTTCTCTCAATTTTCGTACCATGAACAATTCGGTATTTTAATTCTGGTGTGAACTTTTCAATTTCCGCTGCCCAGTTATAAACAAGGGATGTTGGCGCTACGATTAAAGACGGAGATGTTTCTCCTTTTTCTTTTTGACTTAGTAAAAAAGTCAAAACCTGTAGCGTTTTACCAAGACCCATGTCATCAGCTAATATTCCACCCATCCGACATGCAGAAAGAGTTTGAAGCCATTGATATCCAGAAGCCTGATATTCACGAAGAACATTCTCTAAAGAGTTCGGAACTTGAATGTCTAATGATTCAGGTGTTCTTAGCTTTGCGATCAGCTGTTTGAATGAGTCGTTGCGAGATACATGTGCTTCACCCGCTTTTTCTAAATGATAATCAACATAGTACGCTGCACTTGCTGGAAGTTTAATCGGTTCTACCACAGCCTTCGTCTTTAAATCAAAGGCTCCAATCAGCTGGTTCATCATTTCAAATCCATCATTTTCAAGAGACATGAACCCACCATCTTTAAGCTTATAATAAGACTTTTTCTGTCTATAAGCTTTAAGTACATTTTGGAGTTCATTCTCTTTTAAGCCATCGACTGAAAATGTATATTCAAGATAATCTTCCGAATCCGATAGCCTAACACTTTGATGAATTTTCGCATCGCTTATAACACGTTTTTGACGATACGTATCAGTCGCATAAATTGTACACTCATCCATAAACCGTGGTGCATGCTCACTTAAGAATTTATACTCATTATGTTCACCAGAAACGATAAATCCATCTTTTTTTCTTTCGAATAATCTTTCGGTAAATCGATCCATAAATTTCTTTTCAGAAACCTTATCTCTAAGAATAATCTCATGCGACGTTTCTTTTTCAACGTTATCCATTGCAGATACATCGAGCTTTTTTAAAGGTTCAAATGTTTTCTCACCATATGCAAAAACGATTCTTATTTCTACACCCTCTTTTCCATAATCAAGATACAACCTTTTTTCAAGATTTCTCTTAACCATTCGATCAGAAAGCTCAGAACTCATTTCCACCTCTCCAACCTTGCCTAAAACAGGAAAAATCGTGTTGGCCAGATCAGTAATTCTATTTAAAGGGATTAAAAACTCGCTATATTGACTAAAAACGTCTTCAATTTGCATGAGCGCTTTTCTATCTTTGGATTTTGTAACGTATAAGGTGTGAACACCATCATAAACAACCTTATATTCAGGATCGGTTGCACTATAATTAAATGCACGATCAATCCGTACACAAAGCTGATCTCCAACTTCTTCAACATGAAATGTGAACTTAGGAGACTCATGTTTCACATCAGCCACCATAGATTTCGACTTATTTGCAATGAATATGTTACTTGAAGGCAACAAATCGATTATACGCATAAATCGACTGGATGATAACAATATATGTTTTTTATCAAATACATGAGACGATTTCTCCCCAATGTATCTGCTGCTTTCTCGAATCAGCTCTTCTTCATAAATTTCTAAAAGCTGAGCAACCAGAGCCTGATCTTGCTCTTTAAAGGTGTGAATCGCCCCATCAAACTCAAAATTCTTAGTATAGAATTCTTTGTCTTCATCTTTCACACAGCGCATGAAATTTTTTATATCTTTCACTATATACAGTCGATCTGTACCAACCCGTAATGAAAGTGCTGCTGAATATCCATACATGTAAACAGTTTCTTGAAATTCTAATTGCACCTCAAGCTTTACTGCGAGTTTCTCTTTTTCCTCAAGAGCATGATCAAAAGATTCAATCAATTTATTCACTTGAATTGATTGATCTACAGTCTCACTTATCTCTTGAGGCGGCTCCCCACCCTCATATAACGTTGAGTCATTATAGGGCCAGCCAAGATCTTCTCTCAATTTAGAAGAATCCTCAGACTCCTGCCTTGCTCGCATTTTAAGCAGAGCTGCCGTTGTATGTTTACAAATTCCCTCATACTCACTTGCTGCAGGGCACGTACAATTCCATGATTCTAAATCACCATCAATATGAAAAGATAGGGTCACTTCATAGACCTTAGTTCCAATGACAGTTGTATGAATGTGCTGCGTCTTCCATCCACTTAAAATCCCCACGGATCCCTTCTGATGAAGAGCATGGCCCTTAAGCCATGTCGTTGGAAGCGCAGTTTGCTGTTTTATCTCTATTTCGTTGATATTATAATGCATAATGACCTCCGGTGATAACGCACCTGATGTATGACATTCCATCCTTTAATCATACTATACATTTTTAATACTGTCCTATATTTCAGCATATTAACCCAAATTATTCACACAACTTTTTAGAAATCTGGATTCAATATAATAAGCCTGTAATCGATTCGTATAATAAGCTACATATACAACCGACCACAGGCCCGTTCAATTTGTTTTCACCTAGACAACTTACAGAGTAACTTAAGCTCTAAATATTGTGATGATGTTTCTGATAATCTGGATGATGCTTGTATCCACCAGCCCAGAAATCAGCATTTTCCACACCTAGTTTAGTTGAGTCATACTGCGGATCGATACCTTGTGCCAATTGCTCTTCATAATCAGTCAAAGACTGTAAAGCTGGCTTTCGAAGGAGTACAATCGCAATAACATTGAGCCAAGCCATAAGACCAACACCAATGTCACCAAGTCCCCATGCAAGAGATGCTGTACGAACAGCACCATAATAAATAGCGCAGAGAAGGAAAACACGCATAAAATTAACGACAACCTTATGATGTGTTCCACTTTTGAATAGATAGAGAATACATGTTTCAGCGTAGTAGTAATAAGCCATAAGTGTTGTAAATGCAAATAAGAATAGTGCAATAGCAACAAATTGACTACCAAATCCCGGAATGAATGAGTCTACTGCCATTTGCGTATAGGCTGGACCAATGGCAATGCCAGGAATATTTTCGGCGATGTAACCTCCGGCTGGGTTGCTCACATTATACATACCAGTTAGAAGAATCATAAAGCCTGTTGCTGAGCAAACGAATAATGTATCAACATATACTGAGAATGCTTGTACAAGACCTTGTTTAGCAGGGTGAGATACTTCTGCAGCACCAGCTGCCATTGGACCAGTACCTTGGCCAGCTTCGTTGGAGTAAATACCACGTTTTACACCCCAAGAAATTGCCATACCAAGAATACCACCAAACGCTGCATCAACACCAAAGGCGCTCTTGAAAACAAGCGCTAGAACTGCTGGCATTTGACCAATATTAACTACGATTATAATAAGTGCGATAAGAATATATGCTCCGGCCATAAATGGAACTAAAATCTCAGCTGCCTTACCAATCCTATGAACACCACCAAATATGATGATGGATAAGAATACAACAATAACGCCGCCTGTCACATATGGGCTTATTCCAAAAGCATTGTTCACAGCTGCTGTAATACTGTTAGCCTGAACGCCAGGAAGTAATATCCCCATTGCAATTACTGATGAAATTGCGAATAGAACTGCGTACCATTTCATACCAAGACCTTTTTCAATATAATACGATGGTCCGCCTCGATATAAATTATCAATTTCATCTTTGTAGATCTGTGCAAGTGCAGCTTCAACAAAGGCTGAGCCTGCACCTAGAAAAGCAATTACCCACATCCAGAAGAGTGCTCCCGGTCCACCTAGAGCAATGGCTGTTGCCACCCCCGCAATATTACCAGTTCCCACGCGTCCAGATACTGCCATCGCAAAGGCTTGGAAAGATGAAACGCCTTGTTCTGATTCCTGCCCATGGAACAACAGCTTGATCATGTGCCTGAAATGCCGGACCTGCATAAATCGTGTGACAATGGAGAAGTACAACCCCACACCTAACAGTAAATACACCAGAACCGGACTCCAAATAATACTATTCAGAAAATCTACAACTTGCGCCATAACTGACCTCCTTTTATTAAGTTTTGCACTTCAGTATATTTATATCCGAATTTCATAAATGCTTAACATATTTTTTTCTTTTATGTATAATATTTACCATTCTAAAACCTGAGCCTTTATTGTGCTAAAGCATATCTTTCTGGGACTTCATGCTCATTTTAAACATTCACTTCTTGATTCACTACTTATCGTATAGTTCTCTAGTTGCCAAAATCGTAATATTCACCCAACCTTCGAACTAGAATCTTACGACTTTAAAATTGCCTAAATTAGAGCAATATCGTTTTAACATTTTAAGGAACATTTCCCATTACAATCCATGATTTTTATTGTGATTTTAAGGTATATTTTCAATATAGAAAGCCGATTTATGGCATATATAAATGGTGTGGATACATAAAAATCGTAACTCAAATGCATATCTAAAGAATATGGGGTGAATACATGAATAATATGACTCGGAATGAACTTTTAGACTGGATTAAGCTATGCCACTGGTGTTCCTTTGAGGAGCACGAGCAAGTCATTTCAACATTATCCGCTTTGGGACAAGATGTTTCTGATCTCATGGTAGATTCAAAAACCATTAACGAAACCGATTATACAAAAATGATGAACGAGTACAACAACTATCTTAATTCCCAGTAACGTAGCTCAATAAAAAACCTTGTAAAAAAGGAGATTTCTCTTATTTGAGAAATCTCCTTTTTTCCGAACCCTTCTGTTTTCAATTCAACTTCAATCCGATTTTTCAGCGATACCTGCAATGAAGAGTCCATTGCCATTAGAATCAATTTCTACAACTCGAAAACCAGCATCTTCAATGTTTTCACGAGTTCGTCGATCGAGGTGACAACCACCAGCTATTTGTTTCCAGGCTGGTGTAAGAATATTAGTCAGCTTCCCTTGAAACTGATTATTTGGTTGGACATGCTCAATGAATACAATCCGCCCCTCCGCTTTCAAAACCCTTCGAATTTCTTTAAGTCCTTTTTCGACATCTGAAACAGTACAAAAAACCAAGGTAAAAACAACGGTGTCGAAGACATTGTCCTTAAAAGGCAAGTTCATGACATCACATATTTTGTAGGAAATCTGCGCATCCCATTTTTTTTCTTTTATTTTTTCAATGAGTTTCTCTGAGCTCTCGTAAGACGTCATCGTGACGTGCTGTATGTTATTCATATTATAAAACGGAAGATTTGCTCCCGTACCAGCTCCTATTTCAAGGACTTCTCCATATGCTCTAGAGATGAACTTCTCCCGGTATGTCCTTAAAAGAGTCTTCTCAAAAGGAAGCATAATTACATCGTACATCGTATCAATTAAATTTCTTCTAGCCACAACCCACCTCCGCTCTACCTATAATTACCCACGAGAGTAGTTTAGTTCTCTATTTATAATACACTATTCAATTCGAAACTTGGATATTATATCCTTTCGAGGTATTATAGATAGAGAACAACTTTGGTGTAATTTATGAATACCTATAAAACTCAAAACATAGGAGTGATGACAATGAATTTTGAAATAGATAAAAGTTACCACGGATTTAAACTGGTTGATAAATACCCAGTGGAAGAACTAGACTCAACAGCTCAGGTTTTCGAACATGAGAAAAGTGGTGCAAAACTATTACACCTTGATAATTCTGATGATAACAAGGTCTTTTCAGTTGCATTCAAAACACCACCTGAAGACAGTACAGGAGTTCCGCATATTGTAGAGCACTGCGTGTTATCCGGTTCTAGAAAATATGCAACCAAAGAGCCATTTATGGATATGGTGAAAGGCTCACTTAAGACATTCATCAATGCTATGACATTTAGCGATAAAACAATTTACCCTGTTGCAAGTCGTAATGATAAAGACTTCTTCAATCTTATGGATGTATATTTGGACAGTGTTTTCTTTCCAAAGATCTATGAAGTACCTGAGATTTTCATGCAAGAAGGATGGCATTTTGATATACATAGTAAAGATGAACCACTCACATATACAGGCGTTGTATACAATGAAATGCGCGGTGCGTACTCAACGCCAGATTCAATATTGGATGATGTTATTTCACAGTCCCTGTTCCCGGACACATGCTACAATTTCTCTTCTGGCGGTGACCCAGATGTGATTCCAGATCTAACGATGGAGAACTTCACGGACTTCCATAAAAAATACTACCATCCATCAAATAGCTTTATTTACCTGTATGGAAATGGAAACATCGAGAAATACCTGCAACATATGGATGAGGACTATCTTTCAAACTTTGAACGTATGGATGTAGATTCTGATATAGCCCTGCAAGAACCTTTTGCTAAGAGAAATGAACTTGAAGGCGTCTACCCAATTTCAGAAGATGAAAGTGATGAAAATAAGGATTACCTGACACTCAATTATGTTCTAGGCGACGTCATTGACCCCGAAGTCTTCCTTGCCTCTCAAATCCTTAAGAACATTCTCGTAACATCAACTGCCGCGCCCCTAAAGAAAGCGCTTCTCGATGCAGGATTAGGTGAAGATATTATGGCTTCAATCAATGATGGTTCACAAATTGCGATGTCCATCATTGCGAAGAATACGGATTCAAAAAGAAAACAAGACTTTGATAATGTTGTTACTACAACACTTATGCAACTTGTAAGGAATGGCATTGATAAAGACTTGATTAAATCATCAATTAACATTGCGGAGTATGATCTTCGTGAGGCGTCCCGATTCCCTACGAAGGGCATCATCTATCATATAAGTTCTATGTCCAGCTGGTTATATGGCGGACATCCAACAAGCTATTTGGAATACAATAAAATTCTAAGTAAACTACGTGAAACATATGAGTCCGGATACTTTGAAACATTCATCACTGACAGGATTCTTAATAATCCACACCAGTCCATGGTTGTATTGAAACCTGAGAAAGGACTCGGCGAGAAGAAGGCCGTTCTTCTCGCTCAAAAATTATCAGATATCAAATCCAAACTTACAGATGCTGAAATTGAATCTCTTATCGAAAAGAATGAAAAACTAAGAAAAAAACAATTATCTCCTGATTCAGCTGAAGCACTGGCAACTATACCTAAACTTTCTGTGAGTGACGTTAACAAAGACGCTGAGTTAATTCCTCAAGAGATTGTAGAAGATGGTACTGTTACACTCCTTCACCATGATATATTTGCAAATAACATTTCATACATTGACTTCTTATTCGATGTATCAATGGTTCCAATTGAGAAAGTACAGTATGTAAACTTACTGTCTCAGCTTATTACAAAAATGGACACTCAAAATAACGGATACGCTGAACTATCTAATGAAATATACAACAACACCGGTGGGATTAACCTTTCTGCTATTGTGTTCCTAGAAAACAATAGAGATGATATATTCCATCCTAAGTTTGTCGTAAGAGGCAAAGCAATTGGAGACAAGACAATTAAACTTATTGATCTTGTTCGTGAACTGTTGACTGAAACAGATCTAACAGATAAGAAAAGATTGAAAGAAATATTACAACAATCTAAATCACGAATGGAAATGTCAATATTCCAAAATGGAAATAGTGTTGCCTCTAAACGCGTCACTTCATACCACTCACCTATAACGAAATACACAGAAACACTGAGTGGCCTTGATTATTATTGGTTTGTTTCTGACATAGTAAATAATTTTGATGATAAGTATGACACAGTTTTAGAAAATCTTATAAGTGTTTATAACACAATATGTAACGCTAATAATCTTGTTGTCAGCTTCACTGGTGAAAAAGATGATTTTGCACTATTTAAAGATAATCTCGGTACTTTAACCTCTGAGCTAAACTTAAATAAATTTGAAGCTCAAAACTACAGCTTTGACTTTGGGCAAATTAACGAAGGCATTCAATCATCATCTAATGTTCAGTATGTTGCAAAAGGTTCTAACTACAGAAGACTTGGATACGAGTTCACGGGATCAATGCACGTTTTAACAACAATTTTGAACAGTGAATTCCTCCATGACCGTGTTAGAGCTAAAGGCGGCGCTTATGGTTGTGGTCTTTCCATCGGAAGAACTGGTAACATTGCCGTTTCATCTTATCGAGATCCTAACTTGAAGGACACTTTAGCGGTATATGATGATATTTCAGAATTCGTTAAAACACTTGATCTTGACCAAGACGCTTTAACAAAGTTCATCATCGGAGCGATCAGCAAGATGGATAGCGCCATGACTCCACATATGAAAGGCCGTACTGCGACAGCTGATTATATTGCCGGCATTTCACATGATGAAAACCAAAAAGAACGAGATGAAATATTAAGCACAACACCTGAGGATATACGCGCATTTGCACCAATGATTGATTCTGTTATGAAAGATAACTACAGATGCGTGCTAGGCAATGACAATATGATTAAAGACAATGAAGATGTGTTTGACACATTGATTTCACTTAAGAAGTAACATAGAAAACAACTTCCATATTTTATATGGAAGTTGTTTTTTGATTAATACTATGAATCATGCGTTATTGGTATTCGAATAAAAAAGGTGGTCCCTTCTCCCAAAGAGCTGGTACAGTGTATTTCACCATGGAGTTTATACTTAACTATGTTATAAACAATATTTAAACCCAATCCCACATTACCCTTACCACGAGTTGTCGTGTAGAATGGTTCGAATATTTTAGCTTGATAAGATTCTGGAATTCCACAACCATTATCTTTATATTCCAAATGAATGCTATTTTCATCTTTTTGAGCATGAATCGTGATCAGCCCAACTTTTTGATCAGAAAAGCCATGATCAACTGAATTAAGAAACAAATTTGAAAACATACGCTCCAATGCATCATTTGAACAAGTTATTGTTAAACGGCTATCAAACTCATATTCAACTTCTATTGTTTTATTATTTATCTGTTCCTGTAATTCAGAGAAGAAAAAGATCAGATACTCTTTTAAATTGATTTCTTTCACATCCGCTGACATATTATCCATCGAAATTTGCTTAAAATTTTCAATCGTTTTTCTTGTATGAGTAAGTGAGTTGTCCATAATATTATATGATTTAATTACGTCAGAAAAATATTCATTAAGCTCAGAACGTTTCAATTCATGGTTACCCAGTTTTTGTATACAGCCGTTCGAAAGATTCTGAAGAAAAGTTAAGGTCGTGATACATATTCCAACAGGTGTATTCAGCTCATGTGCCATACCTACAACGACATTGGTAAGAGCAGCCATTTTTTTTATTTCCACTAATTGCTCTTGTGTGTTCTCTAACTGTTGTAGGGAAAGCTTTAATTCTTCATTCGAATGGTTTAGAAGGTTCGTTCTCTCAATGACTTTTACTTCTAGTTCTGAATTGAGATCAGCTAAATCTTTTTCCGCTTCGATACGTTTTTTTAGTTCCTCACGAAGCGACTGGGTTTTTTCAGCGACTTCCTTTTTCAATGTATTATTCCAAAGAATGATGATCCCTATAAATATTAAAATGGATATAAGTAAAACAGCTAAACCGATAAAAATTTCTTTTTTAAAGAGAGGTTCATACTGCATATAAACCCAGCGATTAAAAATACTTACATGTACTGACTCAGGCATGTTTTTAATGGCTTTATTCATAAAGTTTACTATCATACGTTCACCTTTCGCAGTTGCGAAAGAGAGATCATAGAATAAGTTCAATTCAATATTGTTTAGTGCTTTAAGATTTGTAATACTAAGTTGTTCTGTATAGTATGAAGACTGAGAAATTTCTGCAATGAACACATCATAATTCCCGATAGACAATCCAATTAATCCATCTTGAATGGAGTCTACTAATACAAACGATTTGTTGGGGTATTTTTTTGCGAGTTCCTCATGTGCCAAAAAACTATTTACAACTGCAACACTTTCATTCATCAAGGTGTTCTCTGTTAAGGTTTTCGAGAAATCTTTTCGGACGAGAGCAACACTTTTTACTGAGATAAACGAATCTGTAAAATTCATATACTCGGAGCGATCTTCACTATGAGCCACCGCTGAAGCAACGTCAATTTCACCATCTACAAGACTCTTAATCATTTCTTCGAAAGTATCAAAAGGAATACGGTTGAACGTTATATTATAATTCTTCTCAATCCAATCCAAATAGTCAGCTGAGATCCCAACCATTGTACCATCTAATTCAAATTGTATTGGTGCATAATCAATATCGTAACCGATATTAATAGTCGGAGATGATTCAAGCCACTGACTTTCTTCTATTGTAAAAGAAACCACTTCAGATGCGGATTGAGTGGAAATATATATTAAGACATAGAACATTGCAATGATTACTATAATACGCTTCATATACATCGCCTCCATTACAACCATATGATTATGTATACCCACTAAGAATAGGACTTCTCTTAAATAACCTAGACCTGCATAAAATTTACACTTAAACATCAAACAACCTCGAGATCATAACTCTTATTTGAGTCAAATTCTCGAGGTTGTTTTATAGATACAATAGTTTCATTTAATTCAGATACTCGAATTCAGTTGATCAATTTAAAGTTTAAATTCCACTTGAACACATTTACCAAGAATTTTAACTTTACTTAGTTCTGTCACTTCAGGCTCTTCGTCGTGAATATTTTTATATAAAGAAATTTTACTGTTGTTCTCTTTTCGAATTTGTCTGATGTACTTTTTATTGTTAACTTCAAAGACATAGACTTGTCCATTTTGAATTTCTGTCGTTAGCGCTACAGTAACAATATCATTTTTCCGAATTCTGAAGTCTTTTGCATCATTGTTCGATGCTCTGACAAACATAATTTTTTCCGGATGATACCCTGCAATTTTTTTATTCAAAATCGGCAGCTCACGATTCTCCACAACCTTGTTGGTCAAGCAATCAATAACAGGATAGTTTTTAATGACGCCTGCTAGAGCATCAGCCCACTGTGCATTTGGCTTCACGGTTACGTGAGATTGCACAGACTGATTTCTAACAGGTTTTGCTGATGCTTTCTCCTGTTCTGTTTTCGGAGCTTCAACTTCAAGTCTCTCTGTTTTTTCTCCTAGAGCCTTTAATATTTTATCAGCAAATTCTTCTTTGATAATTTTCTTTCCCGACTCAATCTGAATAATGTACCCAACCGACAATCCGCACTTTTTTGCCAATTCCTTTTCTGTCAGTTTTGCCTTACGTCTTGCGGCTTGTATCTTTTCTGCCATTCTATTCATGTCAGTCACCTCTATAATATTCGTTTTATAATATGGTCTATCATCTTAATAGTGTAACATAATACGACCTATTCGGCTTTATTATGAATACCTTTTACTTGAAATCCAATATTAGGCACCGAAAAATTCGGTGTTTCAATCTCTCTAAATGGGAGTTCAATCTCATACTTCAAGCCATTTTTTTCTCTTTCATCCACTCTTATTTCACCGTCAAGTGATTGCGTTACCGCACTATGTACAATTGCAAGTCCTAACCCAGTCCCACCTTTATTCCTTTTAGTTGTAAAGAATGGTTCAAACATATGACTTTTAATGTCATTTCGTACGCCTTTTCCATCATCTTTGTATTCAATCAGAACTCTATCCTGCCTTCTTTGAACATGAATATTAATTTCACCGGATGATACATCTTCAAACCCATGAATGAGAGAGTTCATTGTTAGATTTCGAATGACCTGTGAAAGGGCCGATGGATCAACAACCACATTGAGATCGTTGGGGCAATCTATTTTATAATTATGATCAGAATTTTTTAGTTCTGGACTGAGCGAGTCCATTTGCATATGTAAATACTCATGCATGTTAATTTTTCTTTCGTTCATAAATATTCGATCACTTGAAAGCATTTTAAATCTGTCAACCAAATCAACAACCGAGTCAATATTATTATGGAACATCTCTGACACAGAATTCATATCCGACAAGTATTCTGTCAGACTATGCTTTGTTAGAGTATTTTTTCCAAGTGCGTCTATTTGGCGCTTTGTCTCCAGTTTCACATTCGAATAAAGAGTCACACAAACCCCAAGAGGTGTGTTCAGTTCATGTGCTAAAGAAGCCACCATTTGACCAAGAGAAGCCATTTTTTCCGCTTCAATCAGTTGATTTTGTGCCCTTTCTATCACATCCACTTGTTCCTCTAAAATGGCATTCATTTCTTCCAGTTCAGATTGTTTTTCCTCAAGTGTAATAAGTGATACCTTCAACTGTTGATTAGAGGCATCAAGATCAATGGTTCTCTCTTCAACTTTTTCTTCAAGTGAATGATTCAAGTCTTTCAACTCAGAAGTCTGCTTATGAATTATCCTCTGTGTCACATAAATTACAATGGAAGATATCGCAAGCAAGCCTGCAAAACCAACAAGTATGATCCAAATCCAAGTTGGAATTTTCTCTTGAACCGTTGCCTCAAACCAAAACATCATACGATTGTGATAGATTGAATTGTCATCTGCTTTCCATGACTTAATATACCCATCGATTATTTGTAATTTATCCAAGTTCTGACCAGCTGGCGCTACTACGTGAAGTTTCACAGGATTTAATTGAATCGACACTTTTTTAATATTATAATTTTCTTCATTAATCATACCAAAAGTACGATTGACAATACCTGCATCAAGCATGCCACTCTCAATATCTCGAAGAATGTTGATTTTATCATCATATTCAAAGTAAACTACACCTATTCCAAATTGATCAAGTGTATTTTTTAGTCCACCTTCACCTGTATAATGAATATCATTTCTATAAACACCTATTTTCATGCCAGATAGATCCTCAAAGGATTCAATATTTATCTTTGGATTCGCATATATTTGACCCCAATTAACAAATAAGGCTTCTTTATTATAGCTTAATTCGTCCGCTCGTTGCTTTGCCCAAGCTGTGCCAAGAAGAAAATCGACTTCTTCATTTTTTACAGCTTCATAAGCATCCGTAAATAAATAGTCTTTGTATGTAATATTCCAATTTTCTTCAGCAGCCACTTCATTGAGTAAGTCAACCAGAAAACCTTGCGTACCATTTTCATCTGTATAAAGAAGTGGTTCGTTTGGATAAACTGCAATGGTCACATCTTCAGGACTTACCGTTGCAAAACTGGTGAAACTTGAAACAACAAAAAACACTGCTAATAACGCACTCAATAATTTTCTCATCATGACGCACCTCGCTGACTTTAATCCACTCTCTATATATTACCAAATTTTTAACAAAGAAACATTACCATATGGTTAAACTTTCAATAATTTAGATAATTGTGTCACTGCGTCTTAATCCTCAATATGGTATGATCATATAAAGAGATGGGAGGAGAGCCATATGACATTAGGCCCTTTAATTGGTCAAGGACGAACAGCAGAGATCTACGCTTATGAGTCTGACAAAGTTATAAAATTGTATCATTCACATATCGACGAATCTTGGATTGATCATGAGCATAAAATAAATCAAATTGCGAATCAATATAATTGCCCTTCCCCAAAGGTATATGAAAAGATAAAAATCGAAGAACGAGTTGGCATTATATTTGAACGAATTGACGGCTCCACTGTTACAGATCTTCTAAAAAAACCGTGGAATAAAGCTGAACATATTGCAATGCGAACAGCTGCAGTTCACGCTAATATCCATAAGGTCTCATTTGGATCTTCCGGACATCCATTTGATGAGAACTCGATTGATTTACCTCGACAAAATGATTATTTTAAATCTAAAATTAATGACACCGACGCACTCTCACCAGAAGAGAAAAGTGAAATCATTGATTACTTATCCAGACTCCCTGAAAAGCTCATACTTTGTCACGGGGATCTTCATACGGATAATTACATCGTTATGAATCGAAAGCATTATGTTATTGATTGGACCAATGCATATATTGGGAACCCTGCAAGCGATATTGCCAGATCACTCCTAATGATGGAGTCTCCATATGGAAAGGAATTCCTTCCCCCACTCATTCGTCCGTTTATAAGTTTCATCGTCCATGCTTATAACAAAAGTTTTTTACGTACTTACCTCTCGATCAACAATATAAAACAAGGTGAAATAAATGCTTGGAGGTTGCCAGTTGCCGCTGCAAGGCTTCATGAAAATGTGCCTGAGGAACGAGAATGGCTCCTATCAATTATTCAAAAAGAACTTGAAAAAGAAAAATATCATTAGCGTAAGTTCAAAGCCTAAGAAGGGTGTTAAACACCTTCTTAGGCTTTTTTATTAAAATGTTCTTTGTTCTCAATTCCTCAATACTACAATTGATTCGACAACAGCACTTAGGGTATCCATAAGATGAGGTGATCAATATGAAAAAAACACTCAGCACCCTCCTCATTGCAGTGCTTTTACTTCTCGTTGGCATGCCTGCTTATGCGGAAATCCCCATTAATGTTCAAACCGTTTCATACAATGTATTCGTAAATAATGAAAGACTAATAGATACCACTGAATACCCTATTATTGAGTCAAACGGTGTGACCTACATTCCACTTACAAGCGAAGTTAGCGCCCAACTGGGTATTCGTCTTGATTTCGTGAAAAACAGCCGTGTACAGCTTTATATGAGTTCAGTGGTTCAATCAAACGTTCTACCTCAAGCGACAAAACCTACACGACGCCTACAAATGTCAAAATCGACTTTACCATTATTCATAAATAACGCACTATACGATAACCCAATATATCCAACACTGGAATACAACAGTATTTTCTATCTTCCACTTACCTGGGAGAGTGCTACGACGCTACTCAATTGGAATCTAGAATGGTCCGATTCCTATGGATTATTTATCAACACTAATTCAGTGGATAATAATACAAATCACAACGTCACAAGTAGAGGTGTCCTCACAACCGAAGAAATCGGAAAGCTTGCATCT
>Ga0209272_10000918_pt1 | contig 20290 bp, 17 predicted proteins | sample tdDd002_FD_187125 | JGI IMG/M metagenome (GOLD analysis project Ga0209272, IMG submission 187125) | Marine sediment microbial communities from the Atlantic coast under amendment with organic carbon and nitrate - tdDd00.2 (SPAdes)... | ecosystem: Environmental > Aquatic > Marine > Coastal >... | reverse complement strand
TAAATAAAAGAAAGAGCAGATTCGGAAATATACCGATTCTGCTCTTTACAAGTTTTTATAATTTGCTCTTTATTTGTGATAATATGCTCTCTGATAAATAAGTCTTCCAGGCCTTTTTTAAAAAATTTTTTATATATTCGAGTATATGTTTCACAAGGGTCTCCACATGAGTTGCAACTAAATCGCAGATAATTTCCCATTTCATTTGAAATAAAATACTGAATAATATCCTATTCAATTGTTTAGTAAATCTTACATATCTACTTCAAATATATATGAACCAATAACAAATAATAATAGGATAACTATTACCACTCCGATCAGTCATCTTCTTAAAATAACTTCTCCTTGGATCTAAGTTGTTTTGAGAAGATGTTAAGTTAAGTATTAAATACTTTCTACCCATTCTTTCAATGAACTATAATCCTTATAATTGATATCATAACTATGAATTTCATGCTCTTTTTCTAACAAAAGAGTTGGATAACTTTTAACACCTATTTCTCTCACTTTATTTATTTTTTTTCTAGTTTCATTCGTTTTTTCTTTACTACCAAATAACTCTTTAAATGTATTAATATCTAAACCAGTTTCTTTTGCTGCTTCGATATACATTTCTTCATTATTAGTATCCTTCCCCCTAATAAAGGTTAACTCATATAGCTTTTCAAGATAAATAAATGGATCGCTCTCATCCATCTCAGCAGCTGTTATAAAAGCTTTTGATCCAACAAAACTATCAAATACATGTTCTTTTTCCAACAACTTATAAAATCCTTCACCAAACACTCTACCTGAAATAGTCTCTACTTTTTTTGAAGCTTTAGTCAAGTTTATTGCTACCTGAGGTGTCACAAGCTTTTTATGACTATCTATCCATAACCCACCAGGTAGAAGCTCAAATTCAACATCCTCTTTGTAATCATTGTATAGTTTATGAATAATCGGACTGAAGCCATAACAGAATACACATAACGGATCAAAGACATAGTAAAATTTCATAATTTCCTCCTCCAAAAATACTAATACACTTATACCCAACTTCTGGATCTTTAAATATGTTTGAACTGTTTAGTCTCTTCATCCAAGATTTTTTTTCTATTACAGTTATTTTCCTAACATCCTAAACGGACCACCGTTAGTGTTGCCATCATTTTGAAAATCCACTTAAGAAAGCACTATAATTAATATACTGCCTCTTAGCATATTTCTCAGTTTGACTAGTAAGGAGACTCGATATGTGTTGTAACATAGTCACAGAAACTTAAGTATCCAGTCATCAGAATTAAAACTTAATTAAGTTACTAAATCATTCTAGATATAAAACCTTGATTGAAATTTTCATGAGAATCTATCATTTCTAATCTTTAGGCTTAATATTAATCTTATTATGAGTGTACAGTTGAGTAAAACACAGTTATATCAATACGCCTTGCTTAACTTGGAATTAGCTCTCATGTACCAAAGTGATAAACTGGTTGCAACCAATACATTTAAACTTGTCCAAACCCAGTAACCCGGTTGTGGTACTGGTTCTAAATGCAGCACCGGAAAAAACGGAACAGCTACATTACCTGCTGCATGTATCAACCACGGAATAACCATTTTTTTATCGCTTGCATTATAATACCAACCAATAATCACTGATATACTCGTTGTATAAATAGAAAATGCAAGAAACGAATAATAAGTATGACCTTCTCCAGGCATAAACCAAAGTGGTAAATGCCAAATGGACCAAATAAGCCCCAACAAAATGCTACCACGTAGTATGCCATGTCGTTGTTGCATTGGCTCTTGAGCAAATCCTCGCCAACCAAACTCTTCTTGTCCACCACCTGCAATTAGGATGAAAATAAAATAAGGGATGACTAAAACAATGACAGGTATCTTTAAATCTTCTGGAAATAAATTATCAGGAAGAACATCTAGCTTCATTATATTCACGAGATAATGAGCAGCTGCTGTTATCAACGTTGGTACAACTATAGCCAAAAGATAATAAATTGGCTTTATACGAAAATCCATTGTTCTTTTAAAGAATCTTTTAAGTCCTGGCAAACGCTCCTTTTTCAGAATTAAAATTACAGCTGCAGCAAGCGGTGAAAAAGCACCTAGTGCAACAGAAGGCATCATCAATGACTGTAGTGTAGCAGATAGTTGAAGTATACCAAAACCATATAAAACAAATGGTAACCAAAGTAACCATGCAAACATAAATGTTAACATAAAAAAGAGTTTTAAATTTCTGTTTCCCTCTTCATTAATAACGTTCATAATGTAATTCTCCTCTCAAAGTATTAGAAAATGCCTTCACCCTTCAATCAAAGAATACGATGATTGATAAACGGTGGCCCACACCAATAATAAAACTGATAATTAATGTTTTATCATCGATATTAAAAAGATGATGTAAAAAAACGACTCTTAATTTCTTTAAATATCATAACTCTCATCATTGCTTGTTTTCTTATATGAGTGTAGTTTTTCTCCACATGTGTTAATTTTATTCTAATGCCAACAGGTTTGCTATTATTACAATACTCCATACCAAGATTCCATGACACTTGATATAATCAAATTGATCTAATAAATATAATACTCCTTCTTATAATATAAAAAGCATATATTTTCACCTGTACTGGACTCAAATTACCTAGCCTTTAATGGAAACAACGGTTTATAGGTTTTAGCAACTTCTTTTAATTTATGGAGATCTTCATCATTTAACCGGAGGTCGCTTTTCATGATCTCAAGAGCCCATCTGAAATGATTTATATCACCTGGTGGTACTATGATATCAACACCTCTATCAATTGAATAATTAACAGCAACCTTTGCTAAATTTTTATCCTCAATAGGGTGATACCACGCTTTGGGATTATTAATATCATCACTCTTTTGGTGTTCAGTAAGTGCCATAGATTTTATGCCTAAGATTCCCATACCTTTATCAAGTGCTTTTTTTAGCACATAATCCCCATAGCCATTATTGATAAGTGATACAAAGTTAAATGGAAACATAATAGAATCAAAATCATATCGATCCATTAGAGCCAAGGCGGCTTCAGTTGAATGAGCAGAAAAACCTATATGTTTGATCAGTCCTTTTTCTTTGGCTTTTATAAAGGTCTCGAATGCGCCATTTTTACTAAAAATCTTATCTACATCCTCTAGATTATAAACAGCATGTAATTGATACAGATCAAAATAATCAGTCTCTAAATTTCGAAGTGATTGCTCTAGCAAATTTTGAGCCCCGTCCTTTGAACGGTCTTCTGTTTTACATGCTAAGAAAACATCATGACGTTTTCCTCTAAGTGCTGGTCCAAGTCTTTGCTCTGCATCTGAGTATGTTGGTGCGACATCAAAATAGTTTACTCCTGCATCTATTGCTTCTGCCACATAATTATTGGCATCTTTCTGTGTTTCATCAGAAACAATAACACCACCAAAAGCAACTCTTGATAATTCCATATTAAAGTTTTCAATATGTTTTGTTTTCATACTAGCTCCTTTGTCTTTTACAAGCTCATCGTTTTCTATTGAAGCATCAAAACAAATGATCCTAAAGATCACAATGATGTTCAAAGTGTTGTTATAACACTATTTCATTTATACCAATATGGATACATAGTAAACACCGTTTATTATGTAATCAACATCTTGATACATCGGATGGATTAGAACCTAAACATCCTCTAAAAATCTCCTAATAGATAGTTTACATCGTTTTATAGTCAACTAGCATGCCAAATGAACCACGCGACACATAATTTTTTAAGATAAGGGCAATCATTTGTCATCATACATCACCTTCGAGAAAATAGTCATATACAGTAATGATTCCAGTAATTTCATCTTTACTTTAAGCCAATCAAAAATATCTGCATTTTGCCTTTTTATCCATTTGAAATTGCATTACCATAGGTTTGTATACTAAATCCTAGTATGTAGTCAAATCGATTGGATCAAACTCTTTCATGTCACGGTTAATCAATCTTAAACGTTTATCAGAATCCATCTTAAACATCTTTCAATTTCAACCTCACAATCCCACCATTATCACAGTAGTCAATCGAATTTATCCTTCTTTTGTGTTTACGTTCAAATCAAAAATCTGAGTAAAGTAAATTACTCAGATTTTCTGTTAAATCCTATTTAATTTTATACGAGGCAATGAATGCAGTGCCTTATCTCTATCATAAATTAAATCCAAAATACAGACTAAACCACTAATGAAATGCTTAAGAATAAATTACTTCATATTGTTTAAGATCTTTAGTGCTTTCATATTAAAATGATTTTTTTATCCATGAAAGAGTTTTAAAATACGATTGTAAATAAACAAGGAAAAATGCTCCCAGACTAATGGCTCTTACTCGTGACAGAAAATATAGGGTTTCATTTATCGAAGTAGCATATGCTGTATTACTAACAGAAAATTCTTTTATAATCCATCGATAAAAATCACCAAAGGACTCTATATCATAAGATCCATCATAATAAACGTCAATATAAAATTCAAATGATATAACTCTATAAATAAGCAAACCTAAAATAATCAAAACCACTAACTTAAGAAAACTTGATGTGACATTATAATCATTAAGATAATGCCACTGATGGATGTAGTGATTATTGTTAAACATCTTAAAATTTTTAATGAACTGTTTGTATTGAATCACCACTAATTTAATAAGCTCTATTATTATTAACACGCCCATAATGAAAAAAACTATTTGGGTAGTCATTGAAAACTGAGTTTGATAATTTAATGCATCAGTCACTTCAAGGTTGTTTATTGTTAAACCTTCATCAACTAATATATTTTCTAAAGCTTTTCTTTCCAGATCAATATCACTTCTTACTTCACCATGTACAATCTTATGTTCATTAAAGATGTTTAAGAATACGCCGTTTGAGATAACTGCTAGTTTTTCTACCTCGTAAAAGGGATTTACAATAAGAAGATCTTCATCTTCTACAACACCTATTATCGTGAATTTCTTTTCTAAAATTTCTATTTCTTTTCCAATCACATCTGTACTATTAAACAAATCATCAGAAATACTTTTACCGATTACTATATATCGTTCATTATCTTTTATATCACTTTTTAAGAAATACGATCCGTTTATTAAAGGATATTTATTGAATCTGAAGAAATTCTCATCAGATCCATAAAGATTTGCTCTTGTTGATCCATAATCACTTATTATTGAAATCTTTTCCCTACTGTAAAAATTGGCATCCAACTCACTAAATGTTTTTTCAACACTTTTAAACGGTATGCCTTCTACAACGCTTGTATCCTTATCCAAGTCGATAGACCAATGAAATTCTGATTGAACTACAGAGTACTTATTGATATAAGAGGAACATACAATGATAACTAAAACCAGCAGAAAAAGAATCACTCCCCGAATTGTACCAGAGACAAATTTTTTACTCATCTAAAATCACCTTATCACCATCACTGAGGTCCCTTGAACTTGATGTTATGATTTTTTCGTTTCCATAAAGTCCATTAACAATACCAATGTTTATGTCATCAGATTCACCAAGAAGTACTTCCTGGAATTTTACTGTATATGATTTACCAAAGGCAGTGTCATGTTCTACAAGAACAAATACATTCTCTATTTGTGTATTCGCGTATATGGCCGATCTAGGTATTCTGACATCATAATCTCCATATTGTTTTCTCAAAAACAAATCACAAACTTCTCCACCCATTAGATCATCATGTTCAATATCCAAAATCAAAGTTACTACGCCGTTATAATCTGTTTTTCTCTTTTCAATGACTATGCCATTGACAACTTCTCCTAACTCTTTTATTGTTACAGAAAACTTATCTCCTATACTTATGAATTTTGCTGTTTCATTTGGAAACTCAGAATGTGCTTCGTAACCTTCTATATCGCTACTTAAAACATATAAAGGTGTAGAAGAATTTATCAACATGCCTTTGCTATACGGAAGCTCTTCAATAATCCCGTCTTCATTTGCTTTGACTATACATGATTCAATATCCTCTTCAAGTGAAATGATCTCTTCTTTTATTGTCATAATTGAAAGGTTGTATTCTTCAATTTGTATATCAATACCAAGTATTTCGTTTTTAATTAACTCATTACTCTTAAGGTTTGATTCAATCTGTTTTTCATAATTTTCTTTGGATACATTATAGCTGTTTTCCCAATTTAAAAGCTCATTCTTAGAAATGCCTCCACTTTCATAAATAATCGTTTGACTATCAAAATTCTCTTTCGATTGGTTCAATTCTCTAATCAACCGATCCAAGGATTCACTCTTTAATCCAAGAAGTGTATTATTTCTTGAAATTTGCACTCTATCTAGTGCAAGATCTAATTTATTAAGCTCTACATTCAGATTCTTTATTTGTTTCTCTAAAGGCGTTGTATCAAGAACCATGAGTACTTCACCTTTGGAAACTTCTTCGTACTTGTCAGTATTAATCTCTAGAATTCTAACCGTGATATCATAATACAGTTCATATTTCCTCTTACGCAAAACTTGACCTTCACTTCTCATAACTTTCAAAAGACTTCCGGAATCTACTTTTTCAATAGTAACTCTAGGTAAAGTCCACGCAAGAAAGGATTTAGAAAAAAAAGAGAATATAAGTATAAATACTATAAATACTTTAAAAATAGTTTTAGCTTTATTTTTTCCGATTTTCATATAATCATTGTTTATCATAATTATCATCCCTTTGTAGTTGTATTTGAAACACCTTCTACTAAATAATTCTCACCATATAAAAACATAATTATCAGAGGTAATAGGTATAGAAATCCTGCTGTAAATAAAACGCCTATTTCTGTCTCCCTAACACTAGAAAGATAAATTGATAATGGATGTTTGCTTATATCATCTAAAAATATGAGTGGTTGTTCTACCATGTTCCAATTATCAATAAAGCCGAGAATTGCAAGTGATGCAATCCCACCCTTTGTTATTGGAAAAACAATTTTAAAAAATATGGTAAAAAGGTTTGCTCCATCAATTTTCGCTGATTCAATATAATCGTTGGGTATCGATATCATAAATTGTCTAAGTAAAAATACACCAAAGGCACTGAATATACCCGGCAGTATAATAGCAGCTCTTGTGTCCAGAAGATTTAACCAGTTCAATGTAAAATAATTTGGAACCAATGTGACTTGAAAAGGCATCATCATAATGATTATGTATAAAAAGAAAATAATTTCTCTGCCTTTAAACTCCACTTTGGCAAAAACAAAAGCAGCCATCGAGGATATCAATACTTGACCCAATACAATTGGCACCACAAGAAATACAGAATTCCAGAACATTTTTAGAAATTGCTGTGTTTCTATCAGAACCTCATTATAATTTGACAGAGTAATTTTGTTGGGAACAAATCTTAAAAAGAAGTACCCTATCATCTCTGGCACTGAATTATCTGTTTCAGAAAACTCATAATATTTTTCAGTAATTTCATCACTTTCCATGAATGAGCCGGTCATTGTTAGAATCAATGGCGAGATGAACACAAACGCTATCATCATAAGGAGTACTGCTAATAAATATTTCTTTTTTTTATTGTTCATTTTTATCATTCTCCAATAGCTTTACTAATTTTCTTTTGAACTATAAACATAATAAAAACTATTAATGTAACTACAATCATCATCAGAATTGCAGCTGAGACAAGTTTATAATAATCCAGTTTACTAAATTGATTATTCATAAAGTGCTGAAGCATATAAACACTTTGATGTGGATATGCACCTGCAAGTATATATACTTCTCTAAACACTTTAAATGAATTCATTATTGAAATCACAAATACAAAAAATGTAGTGGGCATCAAATAAATAAGTGTTATAAAACTGAATTGTTGAAATGAATTTGCACCATCAATACTGGCTGCTTCATAGTATTCTATTGGAATATTCTGAAGCCCTGCCCAAAACAGAATTATATTGTATCCTACATTTTTCCACACATATATAACAACGACTACAATCATTGTCTTATCAGAGCTAAGCCAATTTGTTCCTTCAAAGCCAATTCTGTTGGCGATGGCATTAATCAGTCCACTGCCATCAAATATCATTTCAAAAAATAGAATGATTGAAGCAACCGGCACAACAAGTGGTACTATAAATGCCGTTCTTAACTGTCTTTTCATTGGCAAGTTCTTATTCAGCATAAGTGCTATAAACAGAGATAAGCTTATAATCAAAATAACACTTATAACTGTAAATTTAGTCGTGTTGGCTGCTGCAAGTCTAAATGAACTATTAGAGAACAATTGAACATAATTCCCTACTCCAAATTTTTCCCCTGTAGACGTTAGTTGACTAAAAGAAAGTTTCAACATCCAGATAAAAGGCAACACAAAGAATACTCCCATACCAAGTAAACTTGGAAGAATTAGAAAAAAGGCTTCTTTTTTTTCTTTCGACTTTACATTAAGACTCATTGCTCACCTCACTTCAAAAAAGTTTTGGACTTCTTCATTTCATAGATTTACTCATTAAGATATAAAGTTACTTTATTTTGAATTGTGTCAATTACATCTTCAAGACTCTTCTCTCCATCAAGATAACTAAATATCTCTTCTTTAATGGATTCATATAAAATACTTTCCATTAACATCTTATTACCGATCAACTTATCCAATCCTTCTAAAACTGCAACTTCCTCATCTAGAATATATCTGGCATCAGGGAATGTAGTCAGTATTGCTTCAATTCGTGTATTATAAACATCCACCATGGTCATTCTATAGTCATTGTTTATACTAAATCCATTTAGTTCACTAATTTCCTGTCCTTTAGGAGAGATAAGAAACTTAATAAATTCCCAACTCTCAATAGGATATTCCGTACTTGAGTTAATGCCAACCTTTATAGCACCCATTCTTATACCATCATCTCCTGGAGACTTCCATATTTCAAATGAATCTTCAAACAACTCAAAAGGTGCATTTAGAGCATAATTCGCTAAATAGAACGGAAATACTATGATATTATTTCTGCCTTCTCCTAAACCTTGAAAAGTAGTATAAATATTAACATCTTCATCAATAAAATCTCCATCTTTTATTCTTTTAGTAACTTCAAGACTTCTCCTGAATTCTTCATCATTAAAATGGGCTTCCTTATTTTCATAATCAATATACTTATCTAAATTAATAAGGAAAGTAGCCATAATGTCACCTTGGAAATTTAGATCGAAAACTTTTGCTTCTGATCCGCTATTTTCAACGATATCAAGGACAGTTTCAAAATCATCAAGGTTCCAACTTCTATCTACCGTTGCACCAAGTTCTTGCAATAGTTTTTGGTTTATCACATTTGCATAATAATAATATCTAACAGGAAAAACATACAGTTCTCCATCAAGTCTTGAATTTTCAATAATATTTGCATTATAGTCAGCAATATCAAATTCTGGGTCATTATTAATCATCTCATCTAAAGTAAGCAGATAACCTTTCTGAGAAAAAGTAACTTCTGGGAAATCAGACATGAAAATATCTGCTCCATCACCTGTCATCATTTTGAGATTTAACTTTTCAATATATTCTTTGCTATCAATCTTTCCAAACTCTACTATTTCAACTTTTATTCCAGGATTTTCTTTTTCGAATGCTGTGGCTGTTTTTCTATAAACACCATTAAAATCAAGAAGTACTTGCATCGTTAACACTATTGAATCAACTTCATTTTCTCTGGCTGTTATTGTAGCTTCATCAGCATCTCCATAAAAAACGATTCTCATTTTGTCTGTCTTGTAAAGCATTGCATATATATTATTATTTTCTGTTACAACAAAACCAAACGAAAATTGAAACTCGCTTAACTGGTTCATATCTAGAACTATTGTCTCATTTTCCAGTTCTGAATCGTAACTGTATATCGACCCTTCACTTAGCTGATATATCTTATCTGTAAAAGAATCATAGACTAAAGATGCCAGCCCTAGTTTATCTTCAAATTTTAATTCAACTATTGTTTCTCCAGTTTCTGGGTTAACTTTTGTAATGCCAGTTGTTGGAATATCAAGATCTTCTATCACAGAAAGATAAAAGATATCTCCATCTTTATCCAATACAAAATCTGAGGCACTTTGTTTATCGTAAATTGTTTCAATTCCATATTCCGTATTATATTTCTCAATTGCGCCATTTGATTTAAGAAGGTATAAATAATCATCATTATCATACAGCATTTTAACAATCATCTTGTCTTGAATGTCTTCAATTGTACCTTCAATAGTCATGGAAAAATCTTGTTTTTCTGTTTTTCCAGTATCCAAATCCACCTTTACAAGTTGGTAACTTGCATCTACAATCATTGATGATTCAATTGGTTTAACATCAAGTGTGAAGATATACATATTATCATTTTTATCTAAAGTAAAAAGTGCTCCACTGCCTTCAAAATCAATATCAATTGTCTTGATTAACTGACCTTCACTATCAAGTAAGAGATAACCTTTCTCACCTTTTAATTCATCTTCATGATATGCTATTACTTCACCTTTGCTATTGACTATCATTGACTGAACAAATAAATCTGAAATTTCTTCAGCAATTTTTATCTCCATGTACTCTTTATCTTCAGTCGTAATAACGGCTTCACTGTTTTCATCTTCTTTTATATCTACTCCATCATCTTGCATGACGACATATATTATGACTACAGTTGCAATTAAAACCGCAATCACTATTAACATTTTACTAAGTTTCATAGTTGCACCTCCATGATTGATTTCACTACTTGACTTACTTCTCATAAATTATAATACCCTATTATTTAAACTAAAAACTTTAATCGATACGCTAGAATCAACATCTCTACGTATTGAACGCCATTAAATAAGGACTTATAAAAATAGAACATACAACAATATGGATGGCAAATTGATAAGTGTTTTAGTGAAATATCATTATACATAATCTTATAATATCTAAAGTGCCTCCAGTTTTACTGGACTTTGAATTCTCACTCTCTGGTATGAATATACCTATTTCAATCAGAGAACATAAAAGGATTTTAGACTTACCATGTCTAATTACAAACAATAACAACAATTTTTTGATTACTATCTAAACAGTTTACGAAGTAGCATTTCAAGTAATCATGCAAAAAAAATAAGAAAAAGATTAACTCTTTTCCTTATACATATTTGTTTGTATTTACTTTGTAATTATATTTATAATAACTAATCAGGAATGACAGTTCATAACACTTAGAAATATTCGATATATTAATACGTTTCACTGTAATGTGGTCAATTTCATTTGCCATATTATTTTGAATTAATAATTCTCAAGTACATCTATTATTTTCCTACAGAGTTCAATCATATGATCAGTATTGCCTCTTGGATCTGCAAGTATATTGATTACAGTACCATCGACTTCTGTTAATAGAGAATAACGACCTCTTTCACGTTTAGATAACATTGCCGACCTTTCATCAATCATAATGGTCTCATAATCGAGTTCATCATAACCCAAGCTGATTTCTAGTGATTCTTCAGACAAAGTTAATGATGTATTATAGAATTTATCCATATCCTTAGACAACAATGGAATTTGTAAGTGTAATAATTTTTTTTCAACAGTTACTACATCTACATATACTTCTCCAAATGTACTCTTATCAGCACACTCTGCTTTAAGCGACTCATAAGTTTCTGCATCAACGGTATAAGAATATTTAATTTTTTCAATCTCAAAATCATCCTGTAGTTTTGCAATGACATCATATAGGTAATCAGGTGTATCCTTATGACCTCTAAGAACTTCTATTGTCTCATCATAACGGTATGTATCTGTTGCGACTAAAACAGTGAATAACTCAGGTTGTTCCTCGCTATACTTAAAATATCCAATTTTTGCTTCATCACCTTCAATTTGTATTTCAACTATCTTATCCATTAACTTTGTAAACATTTCATATTCATCTTTATCAAATTGCTCTTTGACGGGACTCGCATTAACCGTCCACTGTTTGTCTTCGGTTTCACTGATCAATGTGTGAGACCCATCAGAATTATGTATTATTTTAGATACAGCAAATACAACAGTAGATGCGATAACAATAACTAAACATAATACTATTGCTGTTCGAAAATTGAATTTGTATTTGTAATTATCATTTGTTTGAATTCTTCTTAAAATTTTTGATTCTAGATCGACATCAGGTATATTGGCAGACTTGTATGAATCAATAATATGTTTTGTATCTTTACTCATATCTTAACCCTCCTCTTGACTTGGAAACTCTTTTTTCAGTTTGTTTATAAGCCTTTCATATCTCTTTCGCAAAACTGCTGGCGACTTACCCACAACTTGACTAATCTCTGAATAGCTCATTTCCTCAATCGCTCGTAATACTAACAAAGTATGTTCTTTATAACTTAATGTTGCAAATATTTTAGTGACTTTCTCACCATACTCACCTGAACTGTAATCTACTTCATAACTAATTTCATTTATACTTTCAGGATCATTAAATAAACTCAAAAATTTAATGCTTTTCTTTTTCAGATGATTAACAGTTGTTCTATAAGCTATTTGATAGAGCCAACTCTTAAAAACTGATGTATCTTTAAGTGTGACAAGTTTTTTATAAGCCTTTATAAATGTATCTTGTGTAAGATCTTCAGCGTCCTGATAATCCTTAACCATTCTATAGATATATGAAAATATTTGCTGCTGGTATTCTTTAATGATTAAGTTGTACTCATTATCATTACCATCAAGAATGTTCTTAATTGTGTTTTCTATTCCCATTTTTAATGCCCCTTATATTAGATTTGTAAAATAAATATTTATCTTTCAATAACTAAGACAGTTGATAAATACGTTTTGTGACACTTTTTAATTAAAGCTTAAAAAAATGTATCAACCTGATTGTAAAATTTTTTTTTCTTTTCACCTTTTACTAATAACAGATACAAAAGGAGTTTGGTATTATTTCAACTAGTAATAAGCACTGATTAAACAGCAGTACTTGATTTCTGAACTTATATTACATATTTTCTATTTAGTTATTCTACCTTAGAAATTGACTTTCAATCATTAGTTTTAGAAATGTAAAAGTTTCTAAAATCCAATTGTATTGTACCATATATATACTTCTAAAAATTTACATTATATGAGTTCCGAAGCGGTTATTTCTTGTTTAAAGAGAGAAATAAACTACAGTGAACACAATTTATATGTAAAAATACAGGGCCATTTGCCCTGTATCAATGTATTTAACTATAGTTTTCTTGCTTTAATAACAAAAGTAACAGGCATCATAGCTGCTTTTTTCGCAAAGGTGCTTCCAGATGCTTCAATTAGATCTTCATGTGATTCCTCAATCATTTCCTCAATGACAAATCCACCTTTTGCTAATGCATTAATATAGGTCGACATCTTTCTATCCGACAATGAGATTGCTTCACCATCAAGTGTTACTGCATACCAAGCTTCATCAAAATAGTTTTTCTTAAATGTCAGAGCATCGTATTCAACTGAAACACATTTATGGATAGGATGAGACCAACTAAATATGAATGTACCATCTTTTTTCATATACGATGCAATACGCTTAAATGTTCCTTCTAGATCGGTCGTCCAACCAATACCATAAACAGAATATACTGTATCGAAAAAGTCTAATGGTAAGCCACATTCCTGTTCCATTGGTGAACAGATTAAATTAGCTTTAAGATTGTTGTCACTAAGTAATGTCTCTGCTTTACCTAGTTGGTCTTGTGAAATATCAATCCCCCATAGTTCAGAAACTTTTTTCTTTCCAACATATAATAGTGATTGACCTGTTCCACAGCAAACATCTAGTACTTTCTGATCAGTTAGATCACCCAATAGTTGGCATTTTTCCTCAGATATAAAAGCACCATAAAGTGGTAGTGCTAAACATCCAATTACATCGTTTCCTTTAGTATTCCAAAACTGCTCATTTGTTTGATGTATTGTCTTTTGATCCAAGTCTACAGTTATACCATAACGATCCCCATGTCCACCAACAATAACTCTTTGTTTTTCGTTTTCCATTTCAATTCCCTCCATTAATACTAACTTGAACGTTAAAGGAGGATATAAATTAAGTACAACTTCTTTGTCTCTAGCCTTTGTTGGCGTTATACCATGTAAATTACGAAACGCTCTTGAGAATGCCGCTTGAGAGTCATAACCATATTTTTGTGAAATATTGATTATTTTATCACCATTTTGTAAATCAACTGCAGCAACTGTTAATCTTCTTTTTCTTATATATTCTGATAATGGTATTTGAGTTAAGAATGAAAACATTCTACGAAATTCATGATCGGAGCAATTTATTATCTGTGCTACTTTATTAAAATCTATATGATCAGATAAATTATCCTCAATGTAAATCATTGTTTGATTCATTTTTTGCTGTAAATTCATAATCACACCTCCTGTTAGGATTATATCAAAGGTAATAAAGACTTACTTTGCATTAGGTGTATTTAAATGCAAAGTGTTTGTCCAAATCATTACTACACAGCTAAGTATCTCAAGTGATAACAAACTCATATATTTCAATCACCTTTTATATTAAACATCAAATGTAGAGTCGATTTCATCAGATAAACCATCCAAAAAGGACTCCCACGCCCCTATAAAATAGAGACATAGAAATCACTATTAATCACACGATACTGTGTTTTACATATTAAGTCAATGATTTAGATTATTACCATAATAAAAACTGCTTTTGCATAAATAGGTACTATTAGAATACTTTTCTTACAAGAAAAAAGGTACCTCAGTAATGAAATACCTCATCATGTCTTTTAGTATTGGGGATACATTGATATTATTTCTTTATTGAATCTTTCCCTGCAGATAGCGATAAGCTAAAAAAACCTTTGTTTTTAGATAGAATATCCGATAAAGCATCAATTAAATAATCAATTTCCTTTTTTGATACAGACAGTGGTGGTTCAAGCCTTATAACATTGGGACTGTTTAAGGTATATGAGGTAATTATTCTGTGTTTATTAAATAATTCGCCTGCAAACATACTTCCTGTGTATTTGGTAGCCACCTTATCAAGTCTACCACCTGAAAGGGTATTTAGCATCCCTTTAGGTTGATTAAACTCTATACCAATCATTAATCCTTTGCCTCTAACTTCTTTAATGAACTTGTGATTGGATTTTAAATCCTTAAGTTTACTAAGCAGATAGTCTCCCTGTTCTAAAGCATTATTAACTAAATCCTCGTCTACTATGACCTCAATAGCCGCTATCGCAGCGGCACACGCTATGCTATTACCTCCGAAAGTAGACGTATGTAGTGTCGCTTTCTCAATAGTACCATAAGCTTTTTGCCATACTTTATCAACTGAGATATATGCTCCTATGGGCATTATGCCTCCACCAAGGGATTTTGCCAAACACATAATGTCCGGTTCAACATGTTCATATTCACAGGCAAACATTTTTCCGGTTCGTCCTAATCCAGTTTGAATTTCATCAAATATCAATAGAGTATCGTATTGATCACATATTTCTCGTACGCCTGCTAAAAACCCCTCTTGAGGTACAATCATCCCACCTTCACCTTGGACTGGTTCTACAATAACTGCAGCAACATCCTTGTTTTTAAGAAGTCGTCTGACACACTCCAAATCACCTAAAGGAAAATGACTACTATCTGAACTATGACTCTTTTTATTAGTTTTATGTCCGTTACCGGTTCCATGATATGATTTCTCCGCTGAAACTATTTTATTTCTACCAGTAGCTAACCTAGCTAACTTCATTGCTCCTTCTACAGCTTCTAGTCCGCTATTGCAAAAGAAACTCCTTTGAAGTTTTCCTGGCGTAATTTGTGCTAGATTGTAAGCTAAAGCTCCTGAAAGAGAACTCAATGAAACTTGTAATAAATTTGGCTGTTCTTTCACTTTCGAAACCGCTGAGATAATTTTAGGGTGATTATGTCCAGTATTAAGAGAACCGAAACCGCCAAGAAAATCAAGATATTCAACACCATCACTATCCCAAACCTTCATTCCATCGGCTTTGACAAATTTTTTAGTCAAGTTAACCAGTGACAGTAACGTTACAAGACTACTATTTAAATATTCCTTGTGTAATGAAATCATTTCTTTTCTTCCTAGATTTATAGCATCATCAAGAGATAACAACCTTTTCATATACAAACTCCTTTCCGTTAGACTGTTGTTCAATATTATCTTTTACCCATAATGAACCTCACTACTCCAACAGATTCATTTATATGAATGATATCCTTGATGTAAAGAAGTATCTTCTACTTCGTTCTCCAACTCTATCTAATCTTTGAGAGTATATTATGAAGTGATTCTATGAAACTAAAATGGCAATTAAAAAAATCCGTCTCAAGTGAGTCGAATTTTTTTATATAGTAACTACCTCTTTACTTATTCCATCGTTCTAGCTTAGGAATGCCTCGAGTTGCCATCCAGGCAATAAAACCATTCATACCATCTTTTTTCATCTGTTCAATACAAAATTCCTGCATTTTCTTAGCTGTATCAATTTCAGGTGGTGATAAGAACTCACCATCTTTGTAACACATATAGCAATACTTCTTGTTAATGGAACCATCTTTTTCTGTGCCGCCACCTTGTGGATCCTTTTTCATTGGATAACCACAACTTTGACAAAACTTATATTCACTCATATACTTAAGCCTCCGATCTGTTATAGAATACTTACTTCTTAATATAAACATTTATACCACTATACAAGTCATCTTAACAGCAATTCCTGATTTACTTAAAATAAACATTCTCATTCGTTTTTTCCCATTTACCCATTCCTTTCAATATAGTTATCTAATGAATAACCACCCTTAATTGGAATGAATTTAGATATCCTTGGTGTAATGGCATTAACCGGGCAATTATAAATACATCGCATGCACATCATACACTTGAATCCAAATTTAATTTTGTCATTGTTATTCGTCCTAATATTATGCTCTGGGCATTCTTTGACACATAAACCACATTTGGTACACCTCTTCTTTGCATGGAGCTCTAATCCAAATAAGTGTGCCGCATGAGGTTCAATATATCCAACCTTTTGAATGATTTTACTTTTAAACGGAATATATTTCTTTGTTCTAACGAGTTCTCTCATGTCTCTGCTGATATCTTTTATGATTGTATTAAGTTCATTCAATTGATCTTGAATTAATGTTTCAGGGAAACTCATAACCAGTGTTAGAGGCATGTCAACAACAGTATCTACAACAATCTTATAAGATTTCTTTTCTAAGATATGTCTAATGTCTTTAGTAGCTGCCATATTGATCCAACTGGTATTACATCCAACTCCAATCAGACTAATATTTTCAAATTTATTCTTAGGTAAGTTCTTTACAAATCGTTTTACCGTACTAGGAGCATTAAAAGCATGAATGGCAAATACTATTATTAAATGACCCTTATCATCTAATGAATCATAATCTGTGTGTTCTAAGGCATGAAGCTTTTCTACATGCAATTCCTCAGCGAGTAACTTAGCCACATAAGCTGAGTTACCTGTAGGACTAAACTGTACTATCGTATACATAATTTTTCCCTTTCTAATATGTCAAACCAACAGTTTCTTTCATATGTTTATCATTTTCTGTTGCATCTAATCTGAAATATGCTACAAGTTTTAACTATAGCACCAACAAAAAAATTCCGTTTTATTCTCCTTGTTCTTTTGGAGGCTCTATCGGTTGATCACCTAGATAAAATTCAATCGCTTCTTCGATGAACTTAAACGATTTCTCCTGCATAACTGCATATTTAGATGGCCATTTATTACCTTGACTATAAAAGTCGTATAATTTTTTTATCATATCAGGTTGCTCACCTGAATATTTTTCTAGAATTCCCCACATCTCTTTCGCTAATAACTGAGCTTCAGGGCTACTAGGAGTATGGTCTTTATCTATCAGCTCAATGATTGTTTTCATATATTTTATTAACCAATCCGAGGGAATTTCTTTTTCTGAAAACTGATTGTGAACTTTTGATATATTACTTAACATGTCATCATCCAAAAAATTCATAATCCAAAAGTGTTCATTGTTTTCATTGATTAATTTGACCATATTGGCATACTTTGACCAATCAACTGTATCAGAGGCTTCTATTTCTTTCATGATCATATCTATTGACACCAATACATTATTTGCAATAGATATTTGTTCATTAATTAGTTCTGTTTGTTTGGTTAACATTCTTTTCACATCATCATTTGAGTTGATTGGAACCAATTTTTCTTTTATGGCCTCAAGAGATAACCCTAATGATTTCAATGTAATTATTTGATGTAATATTGTGATATCATTTGCACTATACAATCTTCTTCCACCTTCAGTAAAACTAGATGGCTTTAACAAATTAATTTTATCGTAGTACTGCAAGGTTCTAACAGTAACATTAACTTTCTTAGCAAGTTGTCCAACGGTTAATTTATCATAATTCATAAAACACCTCCTATTACAATTATATCTCATAACGTAACGTCACAAACAACAACTAAATTGAAACTTCTTAATATTTCAGATGATTTTATAATTCTCTGTGACATTGTTTAACTTTTAATAACTATCTTATACATTATCGGGATTATTTAAAAATATATTTCGACATACAAAATATATGGTTGCATTGACAACTATATTTGTGTATAATAGCCTTATTGCCAATAGTTGCATTGACAACTAATTTAAGGAGTGATTAAAATGAACAACGATGAAAGTATTTTTAAATGGCTATCAATAGTTATGAGATATACACATAAACATATCAATCACCAAATGGAAGATTTAAAGATCAGTCGTGGACAACACCAGTATCTTTTAGCACTTTACCATAACAACGGTATTTCTCAAGAGGAATTATCTAAAAAAATGGAGATAGATAAAGGTACAACGGCTCGTGCTGTTAAAAAGCTTGTAGATAATGGTTACATCATACGCGAAGTCGATGAAAATGATAAACGTGCCTTTAAACTTTTTGTTACAGAAAAAGCTGAAGGATATAAAAATAAATTCTTTGAAATAGCTGACGAGTGGGAAGCGACATTACTAGAAGGTATTTCAGAAGAACATCGTCAAATTATGAGAACAGTGATGATGGATATGGGTAGAACAGCAATTGACAAAGTGAAAGAGGAGACATAATATGAATAAACAAAATCAAATGCTCGGAAACGAGCCAATAAACAAATTACTATTCAAACTTGCAACACCTGCAATTATTGGTATGATGGTAAATGCACTTTACAATCTAGTAGATACTTTCTTTGTAGGTCGAGTGATTGGTAAATACGCTATAGCAGGTTTGACCGTTGCCTTTCCAATACAGATGATTATTATGGCTATGGCACAATTAATCGGTATAGGAGCTGCATCCGTTATATCTAGGAATTTGGGTTCTAACAATTTAGAAAAAGCAAACCACGTTGCAGGTATTGCAATTGTATTAGCCGCATTGGTTGGTATTTCTAGTTGTATTTTAGGATTAATGTTTATTGACCCTATCTTAAAACTCTTTGCTGCATCAGGTATTGTACTAGAATATGCAAAAGCGTATATGGGTATTATTTTTGTAGGTAACATCTTTGTGACATTCACAGTATCAACAAACAGTTTGGTTCGTGCAGAAGGTAATGCAAAAGTGGCTATGATAACTATGGTTATCGGTACAGCTCTAAATATTGCTCTTGATCCACTTTTCATCTATGTATTTGATATGGGTATCAAAGGTGCAGCTTATGCAACAGTCATATCTCAAGGTGTATCTTTCATTTACATCCTTTCATATTTCTTACGTGGTAAGAGCACAATAAAACTTGCAATGCACCATTTTAAATTGAGAATGGATTATATCATTGAAATTGTAACTGTCGGATTCCCATCATTTGCCAGACAAGTTGCAGGTAGTGTCATGGCAGTCATCATTAATACATCATTGGTTCATTTCGGTGGTGACGTCGCATTATCAGCTTATGGACTAATCAATAAGGTGACAATGTTCTTGTTCATGCCTTTATTCGGTATTGTTCAAGGTATGCAACCAATTGTTGGATTCAACTACGGTGCTGAAAAATATGATCGTGTAAAGAAAGTAATCATCAGTTCCATCACTGCTATGACTGTTATGCTGGTTGCCTCTTGGGCGGTCGTTCAATTATTCCCGACTCCTATTTTAAGTATCTTCTTACCATTCGAAGGCAATCA